>Ga0247730_1000083_pt1 | contig 99775 bp, 99 predicted proteins | sample UWRJL073202C2_FD_180959 | JGI IMG/M metagenome (GOLD analysis project Ga0247730, IMG submission 180959) | Plant litter microbial communities from Arlington Agricultural Research Station in Wisconsin, United States - UWRJ-L073-202C-2 | ecosystem: Environmental > Terrestrial > Plant litter >...
ATGCACTGCCCTGTCAATTGCTCGCCACCTGGCCGGAAGTCACCAGCGCCTTCAATGATGCGTCGAACTGTTTCAGTGCGTTCACTTGCAGCTCTCGTTGCTGGTCCACTTGCGCGGCAATCTCCGCAGCAGCTTTGTCGTGAACCCATACAGATGACATCTGCCTGGCACCATAACCTTCAGCCTTGCCGATGTATTGCAAATTCGCGTCGTAGAATTTGGCGACGTAGCGCGCTTCGACCTGAGTGTTGCGCTGCGTGACCAATTGGTTATAGGTGTCGAGCATCACCACCACATCAGGCTTTGCCTGCACCAGCGTATCGAGATCCTTGTAGACGGTGACCGTAGCAAATTGCGTGTCCAGCGACTCTTTGAGCCAGCCGATTGCCAGTTGCGGGTCGGAACTGTCGATGAACGCCGAGCTGATCCGCGGATCCAGCACACCGCTCTTCTGACCCTTTAGGGCGACTGCGTGATATTGCTCAAGGTATGCCAGATTGCTGACGGTATTTTCACTGTAAAGCACGCCCACCGACTGGGAACGCTGCAAGCTTGCCGGGCTGTCGGCCACCGGCAGCAAATGGCAGGACTGGGCGTCGGCAGCGTAGGAAGGTGCTGCGACAGCAACGCCACTGGTCAACACGGCGACAAGAGCCAGCAAGGTTGAAATTCTCATCGCACGCATTCCTTCAAAAGCTTCGGTTGGGTATGACGCTATCCTCCTCCTTTGCCGAAACAGACAGAACTCGCAATATTTGATGATCACTATCGATTGAACGAATGATCGCGCCATGCCGTTGCCCCACGGCTAATTGCTGCGCCGCGTGGGCATGAAGCGATCTGCGTGTATAATGCGACTCATTCTCAAACTAGCCTTTACCGTCTCTCATGCACAAACCCTCCCCCGACGATTGTCTGATGACTGCGCTGGCCCTTCATTACGATGACTTGATCGAGCACATCCGGCGTCGCTTCAAGGGTCGGCATTTCGCCCGGGATCTGGTTCACGACGTCTGCGTCCAGGTGCTGGAGAAACCGCCACAGGAACCCGTGCTCCAGCCCTTGGCTTTTTTGCGCAAGATGATATTCAACCGCGCGATCGACCGGGTGCGTGCCGAGCGCATCCGCCTGGCCCACGCCAGCCTGCCAATGCCTGCCGAACAGGGTATCGACAGCTGGGACGGCGCCAGGGCGCTGGAATTCGAGCAACACCTCAAGGCCTTGCTGGCGGTTATCGAGGCGTTGCCGACCCGGCAGCGACAAATCTTCCTGCTGCACCGCATTCACGGCATGCCGCAAAAGGACATCGCCGCCGAGCTGGAGATTTCCGTCAACATGGTCACGCAGCACTTTCGCCGGGCCTTGGGCACCATCGCCCAGCGCTGGCAGCCGGCGCGCCGGGCCTGTGGGCTGGCAACGCCGTGAACCCTGACAACTCAAGGAAAAAACCGCCTGCGCAGGATGCCCTGCAGCCCTTCGCCGACGCATTGCGCGAGCAGGTGCCCTCCAGAGAAGCCCTGCTCAGCGAAGCCAAGGCGTTTTCCCAGCGTCGGCGCAAGACCCGCACTGCGCTGGGCACGGGGTTATTGACCCTGGCGCTGCTGGGCGCGGTCTGGAAAGTCGATCCTGCCTGGCAGACCGAAGACGTATGGGTCGCCAAAGGCACCCGGCAACAGCTTCAGCTTCGTGATGGCAGCCAGGTCGCGCTGGATTCGGGAACGCATCTGCGTATTGAGCGGCGCCTGCGCAGCCGCCAGCTGGAACTGGTCGAAGGTCAGGCGCTGTTCAGCGTGGTACATGCCGATACGCCGTTCATCGTCCGCAGCCAGGGCGTCTCGGTCCGCGACATCGGGACTGTTTTCAGCGTGCGCAGTGATCAACGGGGGGTTGATGTGGCCGTGCTGGAAGGCGTTGTCGAAGTCAGCAACGTCCGGTCTCCAGCGCTGCGCCTTGCAGCCGGGCAGCAATTGCGCGCGTTCGCCGAGCGCATTGACCGGGTTCAGGGCTTCAACCAGGCACAACTCACCGCCTGGCAGCACGGCAAGTTGCGCTTGGACGGTACACCGCTCAAAGACGTCGTCGTCGATGTCGGCCGCTATCGGCAGGCGCCAGTGCGTATCGCCGACGCCAGTACCGGTGAATTGCGGCTGTCCGGCGAATTTGACACCGACTCGGTGGAGAGCCTGCTCAACTTGCTGCCGTCGATCCTGCCGGTGGCTGTCCAGCGCGCCCCGGACGGCACCGTGACCCTCAGCCGAACGCGCTGAGGCAGGCATGAAAAATATTTCTCCGGCGACCTCAACATTCGCCACCGGCTGTACGCCTATCCCATGAAGACAATAAATAACGACTGTTCAAATGGGGAAACAATGGAGAAGTTAACGTCACCGCGTCGCGCGAGCCTGTTACTCGGCGGCCTGTTTATGGCCAGTGCTGTCAGCGCGCAACAAGCTTCCTGGGCACTGGACATACCGGCCCAACCACTGGACCGGTCCCTTAATGCACTGGCCAGCCAGACCGGCAGTCGCATTCTGTTCGCAACCGATGTCGCCCGAAACCGTCAGGCCGCTGCGCTGCACGCTGACATGACCGTGGAACAGGCGCTGCAACGCCTGGTTGCCAATACCGGACTGCGTGCGCAGAAAAGCGCCGATGGCAGCTACTTTGTCGCCGGCCCCGCCGATAACGCGCTGGAGTTGGGTGCCACCAATATCGACAGTCGGTTGATCGGGGAAACCACCGAGGGGACGGGTTCCTACACCACCGGTTCAAGCCGGAGCGCCACCAAGTTGCCGCTGACCCTGCGCGAAACGCCGCAATCGGTCACCGTGATCACTCGCCAGCAAATGGATGATCAGGGTGCCCAGGACGTCGGCGATGTGTTGCGCAATACCCCCGGGATCAGCCAGCAGGCGTACGACAGCGACCGCATGGAATTTTCCACCCGGGGTTTTGCCATCACCAACTACCAATACGATGGGGTCAACCGCATTTACGACGGTGTTTATGGGGAAGCGGCGACCCATGTCGACACTGCCAGCTTCGACCGTATCGAAATCATCAAGGGCTCCACCGGGCTGATGACCGGCTCGGGCGATCCCTCGGCGACCGTCAATCTGGTGCGCAAGAAGCCCACCCGGGAATTCAAGGCGTCGATCACCGGCAGCGCGGGTTCCTGGGACGCCTATCGCACTGAAGGCGACATTTCCGGCTCGCTGAACGATGCCGGCACGCTGCGGGGCCGTTTCGTCGGCGCCTATCAGGACCGCAATTCCTACCTCGATCATTACAGCCAGAAAAAGGATCTGTTCTACGGGATTCTGGAAGCCGATCTCAGCCCCGACACCTTGCTGACGTTTGGCATCGACAAGCAAAGCGTCACGCCACGCGGCACCTCGTGGACCGGCAACCCGACCTACTTCGCCGACGGCGGCCGCACCGACTTCAGCCGCAGCTTCAACCCCGGCGCCGACTGGAGCCGTCGTGACTTTGATTCAGTGACGTATTTCACCTCGCTGGAGCAGGCGTTGGGCAATGACTGGAAACTCAAGGTCAGCCTTGACGAAAAGATCACCGATCACGACACGCGACTGGCCTCGGCCAGCGGCGGCAACCCGGATCGCGCCACGGGCGAAGGCATGTTTCTCTATTGGGGTCGCTGGGAAGGCCATCGCGTCCAGGACACGGCTGACGTGAACATCACCGGCCCGTTCACCCTCGGCGGTCGCGAGCATGAACTGGTGGCCGGTGTGATGGCTTCCCACTCCCGCCAGACGGGCGCGAACTACGACACCAGCGCGTTCAGCCTGGTGCCGGGCAGCATCTACGACTGGAGCGGCGACCTGCCCGAGCAGAACTTCCCGAAGAACGGCAAATACGAGCGTACTCAGAGTCAGAACGGGATTTATCTGGCAACACGCCTGCGTCCGACCGACGACCTCTCGTTCATCCTCGGCAGCCGCCTGAGCACGTTCAAATATAACGAGGATTACCGCTATTACCCCGGCGCGGGCCTGGACGATACCCACGCCAGCTACAAGGAACACGGCGTGGTGACGCCCTACGCCGGAGTGGTCTATGACCTCAACGATACGTACTCGGCCTACGCCAGCTACACCGCGATCTACCAACCTCAGGTGTACAAGGACGCCAACGGCTCGACCCTTGCCCCGACTGAGGGCAACAGCTACGAAACCGGTCTGAAAGCGGCGTACCTGGACGGCAAATTGAACGCCAGCCTGGCTTTGTTTCGCATCGAACAGGACAACGTCGCTGAATCAATCGGCACCAATCCGGTCACCAACGAAGGCATCTACCAAGCCATCGACGGCGCGACCACCAAAGGCGTGGAACTGGAACTGTCCGGCGAACTGCAGGAAGGCTGGAACCTGTCCGCCGGATACACTTACGCCCGCACTCGGGACGCCGATCAGCAACGCATCTTCGGTTACCCGCTGAGCACCACCAAACCCGAACATGTGGTGCGAGTCTTCAGCACCTACCGTTTGCCCGGCGTGCTGGACAAGGTCACGGTCGGCGGTGGCATCAGCTGGCAAAGTGGTTATTACGGCCAGATCTACAGCTCCACCGTCGGCGATTACACGCTGATCAAGCAAGGTGGCTACAGCCTGGTGGACCTCATGAGCCGCTATCAGTACAACGAGCACTTGAGCTTCGCGGTCAATGCCAACAACGTCCTGGACAAGAAGTACCTGACCGGCCTGGGCAACTTTGATACCACTTACTACGGCGAGCCGCGCAACCTGATGCTGACCACCAAGTGGGATTTTTAGGGGCTGCAACGCAGCAAGCGTAGCGCGAATCCTGTGTGGGATCATTCGTCAAGGCGGCGAGTTCTCGCCAACAAGCTGGCTCCTGCAGTGGAGCGGCTGACTTTTGATACTGAAACTCGCACGCCCGTAGGAGGCTTGCTGTAGGACCGGCTTTAGTCGGGAGGGGAATTGACGCTCTCGCGACTAAAGTCGCTCCTACGGTCGCTCCTACGGTCGCTCCTACGATCGATTCGCGGGCAAGCCTCGCTCCAACAGATTCGCAATACACTACGGGACCAGATTTATTCGGGAAGGTGCGGTTCTGGCAGTCCTTTGTAGGTGGCTCCATTACTGTGAGTGCCACCCGATCTGACCAGAACATCACTCCGCCCGAAAACTCCAGACGATTTCCACCATGCGAAATGCCAGGATCAGATACACCACACAAAAAACAATTTGTACCGCTCGATGATGGGGAAGCCTCGCAAGTCGGTTCAGGCCGTCACTGATGTTGAGCAGCATCAGCAGCGCGGAAATCCCGATCAACACCCACCCGGAAATAGTCGCCCCCGCCAGCCCCATGAACACTTCCTTCTGTGAACGCAGGACATTGGTCCCCGCCGCAAATAACAACGCGCAGACCAACAGATTCTTGACGTTATCAAAGACCCTGGTATTCAGATCCAGGTCCAGCTGGTGCACATAACGTTTCCAGAACTTTCGCATCGTCACGGTCTCAGGTTGAATGACTGCTGGCGCTCGTGCTGTTTGGGTGATGAATAAACCGTAGCTGACAGCCCAGGCCGCGCCGCCAGATTTGTTTCGATCTGCGCGGACACGTAATAAACCGCCGCCATGACGCCGGTCTCGCGGTTTTTCATGATGCCCAGCCATGCACCGTCGAAAGCGGTGCCCAGGTTGTGCCGCAGTTGGGCTTCCATTTCCCCTCGGTCGCTTTCGTGCGCCATTGCGCGAAATCCCGCCACGCCTACGGAAATCAGCAAGCCGGCGACCCGTCCGGCGGCCGCAGCGGCGGCACTTGCAACGCCACGGCTGGCAAACTGCGCCTGGAGCTTTTCACTGGTGCGTTTGGCGACGGAGGCTATGGCCGTCTGGGATGACTGGACTCTGGCCGTGTGAATTTTTTCCTGCAGTGCCATCCAGGCAGGAAGCACGGTCAGTGGCTCGGAACGAACCAGCTGATAGACCGAGGCGTTGCGCGGCGGCGGCGGACCGAGGGTGATCGCCAGAACGCCGTTCAGATGCTGGTTCATTTGCTCGGCGGGTACGCCATGGCGCTGGGCGATGCGTTGCAAGTGCTGGCTCAGCAGTTGCACATAGAACTGGGTCGATTGCTGCATGATCGCGTCCGGATCAATCTCCACCGCGACCGGCGCCAGGACACGACCGCGATACTGTTCCTGCAGATAGACCGCCAATCGGTTTGCCGAGGCGTCCTGATCGTCCCCCGCACTCATGCTGTACCAACCGACTTTCATCGCCAGCCATTCCTGGGTCCAGTAACTGCTGAACCACGGGATGAACGCCTCTTCGGTCTGCTCGTAGACCCGCAACCGCCAATGGTCCATGGAGCCACGGGCGTAAACACCGGCCTGTGCGGCCGCATCCTGCGATGCGGCAATGATCTCGACGTCGACCTGCCGCCAGGTATTCGGCGAAATCACAATCGGCGGCGCTGGTGGGGCACGCGGCGCGGTTGCGCAACCCGTCAGCGATAGAGCCAGGCCCATGATCAAGGCAGCGCTTACGGAGCGCAGGTTCAAATTTGCGATCTCCTGCAAGGTTCAATGCGTGTGAGCCCTACCCGCCCGGATGGGTTTTAGCCACGCAGCCTTGAGTATAGGTGGACAATTTTCGTCGAGAAATTGCCTGACCAGACGCCATTGCGCACTGGTGTCTAGACCAGTCGCGGCCCAGGCTGCGGGTTTTGCACAGCCGCATCACCTAGACGTTGCTGGACGAAAGCCCGCGCCTGTCGGGTCATCTGGTCCAGATGCCGGTCGCGCTGCTTCTCGGCATCGACCATGGCCCGCTTGCCATGTTGTTGCAGCAAGTAGGTGTGAATCTGCCGCACTTCCACCGAGTTGTAGATCGGCGCGACATCCAGCACCGCCAGCAGGCCGTCGGTGCCATGGTCGCGGGTATTCATCAACACCTGCGGGCCGCGCGCGCCGACTACCTGAAAGCCCAGCGCCTCGAAATACGGCACTTTGGCAATGAAGCATGCCAGTTCAGCATGGGGATAACGGCTGAGCACTGCCTGCAACATCCCACGCGCGACGCCCTGGCGACGGTGTCTGGCCTGCACCGCCATGTATGCCACGGCACAGGCTTGAGGATCGTCCTGCACCGGCAAATACAGCAAAAACCCGATCACGGTTTGCGGATCCTGTTCGTCCGTGGCGACAATCAGTTCAACCGGTATGCCCCGGGAACCGTCCATCGCCTGCAAGTACAGATGCACTTCGTAACCAATGCCGTATTGATAGAGGTTGTACAGCGGATTGCTGGGTGCGATGGCGACCATGCTGATATCCGTCACGTAGTCGACCACCATTTGCATGATCTGACTGTTGATGGCTTCGGGTGGCGGCGTTTCATAGCGGGTGACGATGGACATGCGTGATTTGGGCTCAGGGAAGGCTGGATGCGGCCATCATACCCGTCTGACTTTGTTGGCCGTTACCGCAAACATTGCTTTAATGAGGCAACACCCGCCCAAGGAGAGCAGCAGATGGAACGTCTCACCGCGAAAGATTTTTCCCCCGAACTGCTCGAGCTTTACGATTTCTATGCTCATGGCAAGATCAACCGCCGGGAATTTCTCGACCGCGCCGCAGCGTTCACGCTGGCTGGACTGACCGCAGGCGCCATGCTCAGCGCGCTGAGCCCCAACTACGCGCTGGCGCAACAGATTGAGTTCACCGATCCCGATATCGTCGCCGAATACATTTCCTATCCGTCACCCAAGGGTCATGGCCAGGTTCGCGCCTACCTGGTACGCCCGGCCAAAGCCAGCGGCAAAGTGCCGGGCGTGGTCGTCGTGCATGAGAATCGCGGGCTCAACCCCTACATCGAAGATGTCGCACGGCGTGTAGCGAAAGCCGGGTTCATCGCTTTGGCGCCGGATGGCCTGAGCTCGGTCGGCGGTTATCCTGGCAACGACGACAAGGGCCGCGAACTGCAGGAAAAGGTCGATCCGGAAAAACTCATGAATGATTTCTTCGCCGCCATCGAATGGCTGATGGCCAACGAATCAACCACAGGGAAAGTTGGCATCACCGGTTTCTGTTATGGCGGCGGTGTCGCCAATGCCGCTGCGGTGGCCTACCCGGAACTGGCGGCGGCAGTGCCCTTCTACGGACGTCAGGCCAAAGCCGAAGACGTGGTCAGGATCAAAGCCCCGTTGCTGCTGCACTACGGTGAACTGGATACCCGCATCAACGAAGGGTGGCCAGCCTACGAAAAGGCATTGAAGGCCGCAGGCAAAACCTATGAAGCCCATATTTACCCAGGCGCCAATCATGGATTCCACAATGATTCCACGCCTCGCTACGATGATGCCGCCGCGAACCTGGCATGGGACAGAACCCTGGCCTGGTTCAACAAGTATCTGGCTTAGAGCAAGCCTGCGTTGGAGCGAACGTATTCGCGAGGCATTTGTTCTGATGACACGAAACCGACGCCTCGCGGGGAACGATTTGCCTGCAGTGAAATCCCTTTGTGCCTGATGCGAGAAAATTGCGCATGATAGGCGCACTCAGCTCAAGGGAGAGGTTCATGGGATTCATTTCATCTGCGCTGCGTCTGCCAGCGTTGTTGCTCGGGCTGTTGCTCGCCACCTCCGCCGTGGCGAGCGAGGAAACGCAATTGGTCGACTCGATCAATGCCTACCGCAGCCAGGGGCAGCGTTGCGCGGATCAGGTTTCCCTGGAGTTGCCGCCACTGGTCAGCGATCCGCGTCTGGTGCTGTCCGGCAACAGTGTGGGTGACCTGCAAAAGGCGCTGGCGCGGGCGACGTATCCGATGGTCAATGTGCAGGCGATCAGCCTTTCCGGCCCCCGCGATGCCAAGGCGGCCATGGGTGTGGTGCTGGAAAGCTTCTGCCAGGTGGTGCTGGACCCGCAGTTTGTCGATATCGGCGTCAGCCGCGAGGGCCGCGACTGGCGCATTGTCCTGGCACGGCCGCTGCTGGCGGCGCGCTTGGGTGACTGGCAGGCGGAGGGCCAGAAGTTGCTGGAAATGATCAACCGCGCGCGCTCCCAGCCGCGTCAGTGTGGCGGCCAGGAGTTCGCCGCAGCCTCCCCGCTGAGCTGGAACGCAACCCTGGGCAGCGCGGCCCAGAGCCACAGCCGAATCATGGCCAATAACAACTTCTTCGATCACATCGACCGTGATGGTCGTACCCCGGGCGACAGGGCCGAACTGGCCGGCTACGTCGGGCAACAGATCGGCGAGAATATCGCCGCCGGCCAGGATTCAGTGCGCAAGGTGCTGGATGGCTGGCTGGCAAGCCCTGGTCATTGCGCCAACCTGATGAACCCACAATACCGCGACCTGGGCGCTGCCTATGCAACCGACCCGAAAAGCGATGCCGGGATTTACTGGACGGCGATGTTTGGGAGTCAGTAAAGCGGTTGACAGCAACCAACTCGCGTCGGAGGAGCAGCACTTGTGGGAGAGGACTTGTCCTCGATGCCTGTCATGTCTTCATTGAATGCGGCTCAGCGGATACGGGTCGCCTGGACTGATTTTTTCGAGGACAAGTCCTCTCCCACAAAGGCCCTTCTCCCTCCTTCTTTGTATATCGAAATGTTACGCACCACCGTATCAGTCCCCGCGCTTGCCCCCCGTTTCGCTTAAAACCGGCACTTTCAAGGATTCATGACTTCGGCTCATGACTCTATGTCGTCACGCCTCTAAAACTTATCGAAAAATCTTCAAGTCATAGCCTGATGCACTCCATTGCCAAGCCGGAGACCGTTCAACGGCGCGCAGACGCCGCTAAATCATTCCACAGGAATTGACCTTATGGACAACCGTGACCTGATGCCGATTACCCGGCGTAAATTCCTTATCGTCGGTGCCGTGACCGCAACGGCGGTCGCCCTTCCCCCATTTATTTCCGCCCAAGCCTCTGCGGCCAATCAGGCACGCCCGGTCAGCAACACCATAACGATGACCGTCAACGGCACCGCGCGGGACCTGAACCTCGACACGCGCACCACCCTGCTCGACGCGCTGCGTGAGCATTTGCACCTGTCGGGCACCAAGAAAGGTTGTGACCACGGCCAGTGCGGCGCCTGCACGGTGATCGCCAATGGCAGGCGGATCAATTCGTGCCTGACCCTGGCCGTCATGCATCAGGGCTCGAAAATCACCACTATCGAAGGCCTTGGTACCCCGGACCAGCTGCATCCCATGCAGGCCGCGTTCATCAAGCACGATGGCTACCAATGCGGGTACTGCACGCCGGGGCAGATCTGTTCGGCGGTAGCGGTGCTGGACGAAATCCGTGCCGGGGTTCCCAGCCACGTCAGCGCCAACCTGACCGAGCAGCCGCAACTCATCGTCCGCGAGATTCAGGAAAGAATGAGCGGCAACATTTGTCGCTGCGGTGCGTACTCCAACATTATCGAAGCGATCAGCGAAGTCGCGGAGGTGACAGCATGAGGCCCTTCGAATACACCCGCGCCACCTCCCCCGCCGACGCGGCTGCCTTGGCGGCCAAGGTCGAAGGGGCAAAGTTCATCGCTGGCGGCACCAACCTGCTGGACCTGATGAAGCTCGAAATCGAAACGCCGACCCATCTGATCGACGTCAACGACCTCGCCCTGGATCGTATTGAAGCCACGTCCGAAGGCGGCCTGAAGATCGGCGCCCTGGTACGCAATACCGATCTCGCCGCCGACCCACGGGTTCGCAAGGACTATGCGGTGCTGTCACGCGCCCTGCTCGCCGGTGCATCGGGCCAGCTGCGCAATGTCGCGACGACGGCGGGCAATCTGCTGCAACGCACTCGTTGCCCGTATTTCTACGACACCCATCAAGGCTGCAACAAGCGCAATCCCGGCAGCGGCTGTTCGGCGCTTGGCGGCGTCAGTCGGCAAATGGGCATCATTGGCGTCAGCAGTGCCTGCATTGCCACGCATCCCAGCGACATGGCCGTGGCCATGCGTCTGCTTGATGCCCAGGTTGAAACGGTCAAGGCCGACGGCACGACGCGCATGATTCCCATCGCCGACTTCCATCGCCTGCCGGGCAACACGCCCAATGTCGAAACGGCCCTGGCCGCGAACGAACTGATCACCTCGGTGATCCTGCCAGCGCCGATTGGCGGCATGCAGGTTTATCAAAAGGTCCGGGATCGTGCGTCGTACGCGTTCGCACTGATCTCGGTGGCGGCGGTGCTGGAAAAAGATGGCACCGGGCGTATCGCCGTAGGTGGCGTAGCGCACAAGCCGTGGCGAGTCGAAGCCGCCGAATCGGCACTGCCCGATGGTGCCAAGGCGTTCAGCGACAAGCTCCTGGCTGGCGCAACGCCCACCCACGAAAACCAATTCAAGCTGATTCTGGTGCAGCGTACGCTGGCCTCGGTGATTGAACACTCGCGTATGGCAGAAGGGAGGACCGTCTGATGAAGTTCGACACCCCAGCGACGACCAACCCCATCGACCAACTCAAGGTCATCGGCAAACCCACGCCGCGTATCGACGGCCCGCTCAAGACCTGCGGTCGGGCGCCGTATGCGTATGAGCAACACGACGCTGTACCCAATCAGGCTTATGGCTACGTGGTGACGTCGGCCATCGCCAAGGGGCGCATTGCCTCCATCGATCTGGAGGACGCGAACGCTGCATCCGGCGTGCTCGGAATTGTCACAGCGGCCAATTCGGGCAAGCTCGGCAAAGGCAAATACAACACCGCCCACCTGCTCGCCGGCCCGGATGTCCAGCATTACCATCAGGCCGTCGCGCTGGTGGTGGCGGAAACCTTCGAACAGGCGCGTTGCGCCGCGCAACTCGTGCGCGTGGAATACGTCCGCGCCAATGGCCAATACGATCTGTCTGCCGCGAGCGGCTCGGCAGTGGAGCCCAAGGACGATATGCCGGACACCCGTCGCGGCAATTTCGAAACGGCGTTCAGCGCCGCCGCAGTCCAACTCGACGCGACCTACACCACGCCCGATCAATCCCACGCCATGATGGAGCCCCATGCGACGCTGGCGGCCTGGGAAGGCGAAAAACTCACGCTGTGGACCTCCAACCAGATGATCGCCTGGAGCGTCGGCGATGTGGCGACCACCCTGGCAATGCCCAAGGAAAACGTGCGGCTGATCTCGCCATATATCGGCGGCGGCTTCGGCGGCAAACTGTTTGTCCGGTCCGATGCGATATTGGCGGCACTTGGCGCGAAACTCACCGGCAGACCGGTGAAGGTGGCCCTGGCCCGTCCGCAGATGATGAACAACACTACGCATCGGCCAGCGACCATTCAGCGCATCCGCATCGGCACGGACAAGGACGGCAAGATCAGTGCCATCGCCCACGAAGGCTGGTCGGGCGATCTGGCCGGCGGCGGTGTTGAAAAGGCCGCCCAGCCTACGCAGTTTCTGTACGCCGGGGACAACCGCCTGACCGCCATGCGCCTGGCCACTCTGGATTTGCCCGAGGGCAATGCCATGCGCGCGCCCGGTGAAACACCCGGCTTGATGACTCTGGAAATCGCCATGGATGAAATGGCGGAAAAGGTCGGCATTGACCCCATCGAATTCCGGGTGATCAACGACACCCAGGTCGATCCAAACCACCCGGAACGGGCCTTTTCCCAGCGCAATCTCATCCAGTGCCTGCGCACCGGCGCAGAGCGTTTCGGCTGGAACCAACGCCACTCCGAGCCAGGCACGCAGCGCGAAGGTCGCTGGCTGATCGGGATGGGCGTAGCGGTGGCTTATCGCAACAACATCCTGATGAAATCCGGGGCACGCGTGCGACTGGATCGCGATGGCACGGTCATCGTTGAAACCGACATGACCGATATCGGCACCGGCAGCTACACGATCATCGCCCAGACCGCAGCGGAAATGATGGGCGTCACGCTGGATGATGTGGTGGTCCGCCTGGGGGATTCCAGCTATCCGGTTTCGGCCGGTTCCGGCGGCCAGTTTGGCGCCAACTGCTCCACGGCGGGGGTGTATGCCGCCTGCGTGAAATTGCGCGAGGCGGTGACCCAACGTTTGGGTTTTAACGCCGAAGATGCAGTGTTCGTCGGCGGTCAGGTGCAATCAGCTGGACGCAGTGCGCCATTGCGGCAGGCGGCACAGGCCGGTGAACTGGTCGCCGAGGACTCCATCGAGTTCGCGGAACTGGCCAAGAAATATCAGCAGGCGACATTTGGAGCGCATTTCGTTGAAGTCGCTGTCGATGCCGCTACCGGGGAAACCCGCGTGCGACGCATGCTCGCAGTCTGCGCCGCCGGGCGGATTCTCAACCCGACTTCAGCACGCAGCCAGGTTATCGGCGCCATGACCATGGGCGTCGGTGCCGCGCTGATGGAAGAACTCGCCGTGGACAAGCGGCTGGGGTTTTTCGTCAACCATGACCTGGCGGGTTATGAAGTGCCGGTGCATGCCGACATTCCTCATCAAGAGGTGATTTTCCTCGAAGAGACCGACCCGATATCCTCGCCCATGAAAGCCAAAGGGGTTGGCGAGCTGGGCCTGTGCGGGGTGAGCGCGGCGATTGCCAACGCGATCTACAACGCTACCGGCGCCAGAGTGCGTGAATACCCCATCACCCTGGACAAAGTTTTGCGTTCGTTGCCGGAAATGATTTAAGTGCAGACTCCGTTGGAGCGCCGCCCGCTCGCTCCAACGGCCTGACGGTCCAAATACTACTTCGCCTTCAGCTTCAAATACGACTGATGCAGATCCGACGCCCAACCGTCGAGCACCGCTTTGACGTCGTCGGGCTTCATGACCTGTGCCGAACTCTCCAGTGGGTTACCGGAGCCTTTGCGCACCACTTGGGCGATGACCTTATTGGTATCGGCATCGAGGAACGCCGCTTCGGTGGCGATGGTGGTTTCCTGGTCACGAATCCCCGATGCAGTGCTGACCGCTGCCGCCACCAACGCGATGGGGATCACTTCGTAGGGTTTCAGGCCCTCAGTCTTGCTGGTGACCGCGGTAATTGCCGGCCTGACGATAATCGTGCCGGGACCGGGCGACGCTGCAATGGGTAACGACTTGCCCAGTTCCCGCTTCAACGCCTGGTCGTAATAGCGAGTGATGCCTTGCAGCGTGCTTTGCGGAATTTTGTCGGTGGCTTGAGGCTTGGGATAAAACTGGCTCGGTTCGACATAGACATTGGTGAATTTCGCGAGATTGAGTTGCGGATCAACCCAACGCATCACGTCGGCTCCCGAGGGGGATTTCTCCTGTTTGAGCTGGCTGTAATCCTTGAGAAATCCGGAATACTCATCCGGCTGGGTCACTGAACTGGCACATCCTGCAACCGTTATGGCCACCAACCATAACGAACTCAATTTAACGGCAAATGTGGGCATGGCTTCACTCCGTGAAGGGTCAGGCGCTTGGGGAATTGGCAAGTCACCGACTAGGTATAGCCGAGAAAACCGACTCGCGACGCAGTCGCCGCAGTGGGCAGATGCACCGCGTTATCGTTCTTCCCGGACAAGTCCGGTTCTACCGGGCCGCTACAAAACCGGTAGGAGGGGACTTGTCCCCGAGAGGCAGGCCCGGCTAACCCAAATCTACCTGACCCAACCCGATAGCCTGCGCCGATGCAGTCCGGGTTGAGCGTATTTCATTCAGTGCTGAGCTTTGACCGCCTCAATCCATGCCGGATCCAGCCGGGTTTGCTCCGGGCTGATGCTCAAGGCTGTCATGCGTTCCTTGTGTTGCTCGCTGTCCCTGAGCAGTTCGCTGTGAGCGCCGGTATTGCCGTCCAGCTCATGCATTTGCGCCAGCGCCAGATGGTAAAAACGCAGCAGTTTCATCGCGACCGGATCATTGGCCGCTACGGCAGGTTTTAGGTGATGCATGACATTGGTGATGCGCATCAGGTTGCGTTTGAGTTGCCAGCCATAAACCGCCGCCGCCATCCACGGCTGCGGCCAGAAGATGGAACGCACCAGGGCAATCATCAGCAGCAACGCGACGAGAACGCCACCCAGATTCAGGCTGAAATTATCGCCACCCGGCACACCAAACAGGTACACCGCGAGGCTGGAAAGCACCACCGCCAGCACCGCGAAGGTCACGGCGATGATCAGCGTGCTGCGGCGGGTCTGGCGGCGGTAGGTTTGTGGGTTCAGCGGTTTGATCTCGAACATCACACGTGTGGATTCCATGATGGTGGGCAGGAGCGGCAAGCGGAGCATTATCAACGCTAAACGATGCATTACACACCCGATGCCCCGCCTCCCGCTTGTCGCCGGTCACTGAAGATGCCGAAACATCAATGATTGCTGTCTAGAAACTGAAATCCACCTTGGTCCACAAGGTACGCCCCGGCTCATTGAGCGCCCGGTCACCGGCAAATCCGAAGCCAGCGTCGCCCGCCAGATTCAGATGTTCGGTGTAGTTCTTGTCGAACAGATTGTCCACGCCGGCACTGACTTTCAGCTGCTTGCTCAGCTTGTAGCTGCCATTGAACGAGAACACCCCAAAACCGGCGCTCTTGCCAAAGTCCTGGCCGACCACGTTGCCCTTCCCTTCGGCGACCCGGTTTTGCTCCGCCACCAGCCGCCATAACGCCCCGGCACTCCACAGTTCACGCTCATACGTCAGGCCAAGCTTGCCCTCCAGTGGCGGCATTTGCGGCAGCGCCTGCCCATCCGAACTGTTCTTGCCCCAGGCATAAGCCAGGGTCGCGTCGGTTTTCCAGTGGGTAGCCAGGCGATAGGCGAAGCCCAATTCGCCGCCCATGATCCGTGCGTCCACGTTGGACGCCTGGGACGTCGTGCTGCCCATCATGTTGGTGCTGTAGTCGAACAGAATGAAGTCGCGCACCTGCCCCACATAGCCGGACGCCCAGGCCTGCAAGTCATCACCGTTGTACTGTGCGCCGAAGTCCAGCTGGGTGGTTTTCTCGGGCTTTATGCCGTCGAAGGCGTTACGGCTACCGCTTGGCCCGTTATTGGGGGAAAACAGCTCCCAGTAATCAGGAAAACGCTGCACATGACCGATGCCGGCATACAGGGTGGTTGGCGAGTCCGCAAGGTCGTATTCGTAACGGACGAAACCACTGGGCAAGGTGTCGGACCGGGTATCGTCGGCCGTAGGGTTGGTCGCTTGGCTGGACATGCCGCGCAGCGTATCGCGGTAATCCTTGGCTGACGCCCGATCAAGGCGAGCGCCGCCGACCAGCCGACGACCCTCGGCGGCGAACCAGGTCATTTCGGCGAAACCGCCGTAGTCGTGCTCCACTGCATCGGTATTCCAGGCCACGGCGTCGGCGTCGGTATAGAACGCGGTCATCATGTTGTAGGTGGAGTTGCGCGTGCGATGTTCGCTGCGCATGGCGTCGACACCGGTCACCAGTTCCACATCGGCCCATTTCCAGGTGGCGGCCAGACGCGTGCCAAGGGTTCGTCGATCGACCTGCGAGGCCATGGGCATGCTCATCATGCTGCTGGGATCGGGGGTGCGCAGCCGGAAGTTGTCCATGATGTGGTCGGCATAGTTGTAGTAGACCTGCGCTTCCAGCTTGTCCAGTACGCCGCCGAGGTTGCGCTTCTCGAAACGCAGCCCGAGGCTTTCCCGGGCCAGTTGCGAGCTGTCCATGCCCCGCCCGCCCAGACGCGCTTCGCCATTACCCTTGCCTGCCGTGAATTCCAGCAGCGTATCGGCATCCGGCGTCCAGCCCAGCGCGATGTCGGTATTCCATTTGTCCCAGCGCGACGGCACCGTGTTGCCGCCGCCATCCTCGTAGTCATCAGCCCGGGACTGATTGCCCACCATGCGCAGATAACCTTGGGGTCCGCCCACCGCGCCGTCGAGGACCTTGTCGAAGCGGCCGTTGGAGCCCACCAGCACACTGCCATCAAGACGACTGCCCAGCTCAGCGAAATGCTCGGGGCCGCGCTCGAACAGCACCGTACCCGCCGAAGCTCCCGGCCCCCATTGCACACTTTGTGGGCCTTTGATCACGGTAAGTTTGTCGAAGGTTTCCGGAGCGATGTAGGAGCTCGGCGCATCCATGCGCGCCGGACAGGCACCCAGCATCAGCCCGCCATTGGTGCGCAGGTTCAAGCGCGAGCCGAACATGCCTCGCAGAACCGGATCGCCATTGGAGCCGCCGCTGCGAATCGCGGAAAAACCCGGAATGGTCTTCAGATAGTCAGTGCCATCGCTGGCAGGCACCGGCTGACGCGCTTCTTTCGGGTTGGTGACGATGGTCAACGGCGAGCTCTGCTGCACGGCGGTGATGACCACCGGTGACAAGTCCAGCGGTGCCGTCTCCGGCTCTCTGTCAGCGGGTGCAGCGTGGAGGATGCCGGGCAACGCCAGGCCAAGGAACAGACCAAAAGCGTGACGCCAGCGTAGACGGGACATATCCAGGTGAAAAACAGGCTCGTTCTGAGTCGAGTACATAAAGACATCCGATGAAAAGTCAGGTGATGGCTGCCAGCACAACGGCAAACGGCGCGCGCACAGACTTGCGTCGGCGCACGGGTCGATGAGCATTGTTCAGCAGCGGATGGCAGTGACGTTCAGCGGGAGGAAAATGGCGGCGCTCGACTCCGGGCACCTGGAAATACTGGCGCAAGGACCTGCTGCGGGGTAAACGAGGTTGCCGGTACCGCCGCTGGCACGATGCCCAGTGGCGCGACAATCAGGTTGGATTCGGTGATCGGTGGGTGCTGGAACAGCAGCGTGCAATAGCCGCATTTTTCCCAGATGACCAGATCATGATGTCCGCCCGGCGAAACAGGCCTAGAAAACTGGGCCATGCCGGGCATGTCGTCGCAGGCCATATCGTGGGCCATCGACACGCCCATGCCATGGGCCATGCTCGCGCCCTGAGAGATCAGCGGGCCGACGAACACCATCAGCATGGCGAATATGCCCAGCCAGGCGCCGATACCGTGCCGACTGCCCAGGCCTGCGCGGCCCCTGATCAATCCCTTGCGCATTGTTTCAACGCCACGCGTGCCCGTCGCCGAGGACTGATGTCTGGCATGGAGCAATCGATGGAGTGCAGGGACGTTCATGGCCGGGAAATGTAACACCGCCGGTACAGGTTCGACATCGCCCGGCACAGGCTTTGCGCGACTTCGATGCGCCCCGCGCCGCGCAAAGCCCCGGCGGACAAGCGCTGCGTCGCGCGTTGCGACATAAGCGCACAGCGGGGAACTTTCCGCTGTGCTACCGGCAACGTGGCTGATTTTTCAGTGTCCAGTCCTGAATAGGTTTACACCTGGAACAGGCTCAGGCAGCCGAAACCGCCTGGGCCCGTTTCATACTCAGCATTGCCAACACCGCAACCACCGCGACGATGGCGCTGAACAGCTCGCCCACATGCCGCAGGCCGAACACCGGCACACTGACGCCGACCGCGATGACCGGCAGCGACATGGAGAAATAAAACACCACGAACAATGCCGAGCTGACCGCTGCCTTGTGGTGCGCGGGGCTGGCCGCCGTCACTGCGCCCATGCCAGCGCGGAACACCATGCCTTGGCCTATCCCGGCCAACGCACCCGCGATCATCAGTAAACCCAGCTGCTCGGTAGAAATGCTCAAGCCCAAGGTCACCATGCCCAGGATCAACCCGGCGCAGCCGGTGGTCATGTGCGAACGCGCGGGTATCCATTGCAAGGCGGCCTGGCCCACTACCGAGGCAGCGAAAAACGAACCGACCACCGCACCGATCACCACGCCATCGGACTGCCCCATTACCTGACGCATGATCGACGGCACCATGCTGGTAAACAACCCGGCGACGCTGAATCCGGCCATCCCGGCAATCGCCGCCGGTATGAACATCGCGCGTACTCCCGGCGGAATCGACGGACGCATGACCCGCAAGCGCGGCACGGGCGGACGCTCGACGGTTTCCTGAGCCAACGCGACCCCCAACATCGCCAGCGCCAGACAACCCAGATGCAACCAGAACACCAGATGCAACGGCTGCGGCAGGTATTGCGACGTCAGGCCGGCCAGCAACGGGCCGAGACCGAGGCCGAACATATTGGCTGCAGTGGCAATCAACGTCGCGCGCCTGCTCCAGCTTTTCGGCGCCAGTTCGATAATCGCCACGGTAGCGGTGCCGGTCATGATCCCGGCAGAAAATCCGGAAAACAGCCGCCCCAGCAGCAAGCCGCCAATGGAATCGCAGAACAGGAAAATCACCGCGCTGATCCCGCCCATCAGCAGGCCCGCGCACAACATCGGTCGCCGGCCTATCTGATCCGACCAACTGCCAACCGCCAGCAACGCAGCAATAACGCCCAATGCATAGATGGCAAAGATCAAGGTGACCCAGGTTTCACCAAAGCCCATTTGCTGCTGGTAATACACGTAAAGCGGCGTGGGCAACGTGGTGCCGATCATGGCGATCAGCAAAGCGCAGGCAACCAGAAAGAAGCCTCGGCGCGAAGGTGAATCAGACTCGGTCATGCTCCGTCCCCGGTTGAATATCCAGTGTGGTGATCCCGGCGGATGGGCCGGGGCCGACAATAGTAACGAGGGCTTGGATACAGCAGCAGGGAAATGTTGCAAATAAATTCCGGCGGTTACTGCGAGATGTCGACCAGTGCAATGGATTGCGGCTCATCGCTACTCGCACCTTTGTGTTCCCGGCGCTCATTCATCCAGCCATCGACCTGGCTGAAAAATACCGGCGGTGCCTTGCGTCCGAAACGCCGGCCCAGATCCAGAATGGTCTGTTGCGCGAGGGCCTCTTCCATGCGTTTTTGCGCGACCAGCATCGCGCCATGAATGCCGCAAGTCCCTTCTGTGGCCCAGGCTGGCGGCTGTCCATCGAACACCGCGCAACGGCCGCGAATGTCGCGACATTCAAAAATGGATTTCTTGCCGTCGATGGCCGTGACGATATCCAGCAGGGTGATTTCGTCAGACGGACGCGCCAGCTTGAAACCACCGCGCACACCTTCGGTGGCAACCACCAGTTTCGCCCTCGCCAGCTTGGTGAACACCTTCGCCAGGTATTCGTGGGGCACACCTTGCAACTCGGCCAGGTCACGCACGCTGGCTTCACGACTGTCGCCACGATCGTCGAGCAAAAACAAGAGGCAGTGGATGCCGTACTCGACCCCTGCACTGTAAAGCGCCATGAATATCTCCGACTGATTTAGTCGCCAAATGTAGCAAAAAGCCTTGATCCTGACAATCAGCAACGGCCAGTCGGCAAACCAGCAAAAATATCGATGGTGCCTGACTATCCGCAATAGAGCGGTCATCCGGCCAATCCAGCAAGCAGCATTGGCTTACCGATGAAAAATAACTTGCCTGATTTAACTACGATCAATAGAGTCGTAGTTATCGAGTAAGCAGGGACGCAGCGCCAACGTAACGATGCGCGTCCGTTCTCTGCGTAGTCAGGGCGCTACGAACTCGACTCACTCAATCGACTCATCTTTGAAGGGCACAACCATGAAGCAGCAGATTTTGATCGTCGGTGCAGGATTCGGTGGCATGTGGAGCGCGCTGAGTGCAATGCGCCTGATTGATCAACAAGGTCAGCAGGACATTGAAGTCACGGTGCTGGCGCCACAGGCACAATTGCGCGTCCGGCCGCGTTTCTACGAAGCCCAGGTGCACGGCATGCAGGCGCCACTGGGCGACTTGTTCGAAGCCGTCGGCGTCAACTTTGTCCAGGGTGCTGCGGAGCAGATCGATGTCGCAGGCAAGCGTGTCGGCTACACCAATGCCAATGGCGTCAAAGGCATCTTGAGTTATGACCGTCTGGTGCTCGCCAGCGGCAGCAGCGTGGTGCGACCGAACGTTCCGGGGTTGCTGGAGCACGCATTCGATGTGGATCGCATTGAAGAAGCCAGCCGACTTGAAGCGCATATCAATGCCCTGAGTCAGCTTCCTGAATCCGCAGCACGTAACACCGTGGTCGTGGCCGGCGGTGGTTTTACCGGGATCGAGACGGCGACCGAACTACCACAGCGTCTGCGCGCTGCGCTGGGCGACGACGCTGATATCAAGGTCATCGTCGTCGACCGAGGTGCGCAAATCGGCGCGGCATTGGGCGAATCGCTGCAACCTTTGATCGCCGAAGCCAGCGCCAGTCTGGGCGTGCAATGGCGGGTCAATTCCACGGTCGCTTCGGTGGATGCAGAGGGTATCACGCTCGCTGATGGGCAGCGTATCGAAGCCAATACCGTGGTCTGGACGGCGGGCGTTCGCGCCAGCAGCCTGACCGAGCAAATTGCTGCCAAACGCGACAACTTCGGCCGACTGCATGTGGATCGCAATCTGAAAGTGCTCGGCCAGGACGCAATCTATGCCACCGGCGATGTGGCCTATGCCGCAACGGACGATCTGGGTAACTACGCGATGATGACCTGTCAGCACGCTATTGCCCTGGGCCGCTCGGCGGGTAACAACGTCGCAGCCGACCTGCTGGGCGTCGCGCCGATCCCCTACAGCCAGGTGAAATACGTGACCTGCCTGGATCTGGGCGCCTGGGGCGCGGTCTTCACCGAAGGCTGGGATCGCCAGGTCAAGTACGTGAAAGAAGAAGGTAAACAGCTCAAGACGCAGATCAACACCCAGTGGATCTACCCACCGGCGGCCAATCGTGCAGAAGCGCTGGCGGCGGCTGATCCGTTGATACCTGTGGTGGCATAAGCCGCCGCACGTCAGCGGTTGGAGCAAGGCTTGCCCTCAAAATCACCCGACGGTCCATGCGCAGCACAATCCAGGGTTACGTCATTTCCTGTGGGAGAGGCCATGTCCTCGATGGCTGTAATGTCAGCACTGCTTGTAGGTCAGGCAGATCTGGTCGTCCGGGCTGATTTTCGAGGACAAGTCCTCTCCCACAAACGCCCTGTCCCATACGGTCAGGCATTCCGACTATAGAATTTCCAACGAGGTTTTTTGCCTACTGCTTGCGAAAAAACAACGTCACTTGTCCCAGCTCCACACCCAGCTTGCTCATATAGGAACGATTGGCCAGGGTCTGGTCGTCCAGCAAATACATCCAGTCATCGAAACGTACTTCGTAGGTCTTGCCGTCCACCGGCAGGTTCAGCACGTAGTTCCAGTGGAAGGTATTGCCGGAAACCTCGCCAAACGCTTCGCCCACCACATCGCTCGCCGTGCCCTTCCACTTGCCCTGCCCCGTCGGGACCAGGGTCCAGACCCGGGTTTGCCTGGTGCCGTCGCTGTAGTTGAAGGCCTCGTGCATGATCAGCTTGTCGCCTTCGCTGCGACCGTTGATCACCACATGAAATCGCTTGGTCACCTCCCCCGAGCGCTTCTGGAAAATTCCTGACGCCAAGACCTGTCCGGTGAAATAGTCGCGCAGGTCGAGCTTCGGCGTTTCCTGGCTGTATTGACTGACCTGTTCCCCAGCGCAACCCGCCAGGCCGATACACAACAACAAAACGATTCTTTTCAGCATGGTGCGTTCCTCAATTACAGGGGGTGCGGATCACGGAGCTGCCGTGCCCAACAACTGTTCGCGCAGATTGGAATTGCGGCTGTCAGCCGCCAGCCAGATATCGAAGAAAGCCTTGGCAAACGCCGGATCCCGCACAACCTCATGCAACGTGTCGCCCACGTAAAAGCGTGCCTCCCGACCCGGCAGGTTCACGCCGATGATCCTTGTACCTTCCTGCACATCGACAAACGCCAGGTGCATCTGCTCGCGCCAAATTGCCAGTTGTGCAGCGCTCACCTGCGAGCCTGAAGTGCGCTTGATCTCATCGATGCTGGCGTCCACCAGCTCCTCGCGAGAAATGGAACGGTGATACGTCAGTTCAAGGGCAAATGGCTTCTCGGTTTGCAACGGCTTGTGGGTGCTCCACATCCGCGCGGTGTAGATTCTGAAACCGTACATACGAAACTCACCGCTGCCGACGAGCTGCGCATTGGGCAAGGCGTCCTGCCAGCCTGCCGCCAGACTTGTGCCGCTCAACAACCAGACTAACCACAACCATGGGCGCGTCATGCAGGCCTCACTCAAAGCTGCAACATAAAAGAGGCATAAAAAAGGTCAGTAACAGGGTGCAAGGCCAAGAGACCACTACAACACCTAGTTACTGACCTTGAAGATTAAAACCTATACGACAAATATCAATTTGTACAACCTAAAGTGAAGTTTATTCAAACAACTGATTATCTCTCCACACTGAAAGCCCCGGCGTGGCGAAGGATCAGGGCCGCATACGACCGTCAATCCACGGAAATATTCACCGTGGTTTCAGGCTTCGCTGCCGCAGGCTTCTTGGGCAGTGTGATATTCAGCACGCCTCTGCTGAAATGCGCCTGAATATGCTCGGCATCCACCCCTGTGGGCAGGCTGAAGGTTCTTTCGAAATGCCCATAACGGCGTTCCGTCAAATGATAATTGGCGGATGGGTCCGACTTGTCCTCGGGCTTTTCGCCTTTGATCCGCAGGTTGCCGTCGATGACCTTGACGGTCAGGCTCTGCTCGTCAGCCCCAGGCACTTCAGCGGCGATTTCATAGGCGGTTGCGGTTTCCCGGATATCCACGGCGGGTGCCTGGACGCCGGAAAACTCACCTGACCAGAACGGCTGCACGTCAAACCGGCCGCTGCGGGAAAGGATTGCAGGCAGGCTGTTGAATTCGTTGAGCAGATGGTCGAATTGCTGACGGATGCGGTCCAGCGGATGCCAATTACCGGGACCGGTTGCCGGTTTTTTCTCATCTTCAGGCGTCGGAGTTTTTGGCTCGGAATCATTCATGGCACATGTCCTCCACAGAACAGCTGACGGGGTACGCAAACATTGATTCTAGTACATGGCCATTCGTGGGAGGCGCCAAGAGTGCTAAAGGTAACCGACAGTGCGCGATGACTTAACAGACACCCATAAAAAAAGCTCCCGGATATTCTCCGGGAGCAAGAAGCGAAACAACTCATTATTCATCGTTATCGGTATAACTTGTTATCAATAGAGACGATCAACAACACGTACATCGGACTGCTGTTGTGTGGCGATCCATTCATTCTTCAGGGTTTGCAGCACCCGGTTCATGAACACTTTGTCAGCGGCGGCTTTCTTGCCAACGTAGCCGTGGCCGCGACGGTAGGTGCGCAGGCGGGCCCGCATTTCCGGGTGGCTCTGGCCAAATTCGTTTTCCTGGCAAGTCAGCGGATCGACATGAACATCGCCTTCGTTGCTGATCCACAATACATGGCTGTCCAGCGTATCTTTGCGCGCGGCAAACAATTGAGCCAGCTCATCGATAGTAGGTTGTTTGTTCAAATTCATTTGAATGCTCCTTGACCGCTCGTCAACCGGGTTTAATTAGTTAGCTAATACACATGATCAATCGGCCAGTGGATTTTTGTCGCTGCACCTGCATGACATTCAATGTCAGACAACTTGCAGATCCGGCCCATGAATAGATGCGTGTAGCCTTGATAAACACTGCTGCGCAAGAGCACCACAACGAGAGGAGAAGTTGCGAAAAGTCTTGATTCAAAAGGCTATTACAGCGCTGACAACTAACAATTGACTGTCAACCACAAGCCTCATGAGGACGTTTCGCCAGCATCTCGAATCCGGTCAGGGATCATGCCAGGTCAGCTTCATCAATCTGCCTTGTGGGCAGCACACATCCGGGAACACCACGACGGCTCGTCGTGCATGTCAGAACACCCTTTTACCGCTCTCCCGATCGGGGAGACAGCTGCATAATGCAAGGCGAAGGGAGAAGCGTCAACACTTATGTAGTGATTTTTTTAGAGCACTACATATTTTTATTCTGACCGCCCGGTCACCGCCCTCCCCGTCTGCCGCGCCGCGCTGCGCTGCCAGTCGTGCCGTCAGAGAGCCGTTGTTGAGCCCTCGAGCATCTTGCGGACTTTCTCCAGCAGCGCGTTCAACTTGAACGGCTTGATGACCATATCCATGCGTTCGCCGAGGAAACGTTGCCGGTTTATTGCGTTTTCCGCGTAACCGGTCATGAACAGCACAGGCAGGTTTTCCCGCCATACCCGCGCGCGTTCGGCCAGTTCCCTGCCGTTCATGTGCGGCAAGCCGACATCGGACAGCAGCAGGTCCACCGACGGATCGTTCTCCAGAATGTCCAGAGCGGTGGCAACGTCTGCGGCCTGGGTGCAACGGTAACCGTTGTCCACCAGCAGCTCGTTGACGAACATCCGTACCGATGCGGTGTCCTCGACGATGAGAATATGCTCCCCGGCACCCGGCTGGACCGGTATCCCGGGTTCCGCCTGTGCCGGCAGCACGTCGATGGCCGCAGGAATCATCAGTGTCACTTCAGTGCCATGTCCGGCAACGCTGCGAATCAGCACATCCCCGCCGGATTGCCTGGCGAAGCCGTAGATGGTTGAAAGCCCGAGCCCGGTCCCTTCACCAATGGGTTTGGTGGTGAAGAACGGGTCGAATACCTTGTCGATCACGCTGTGGTCGATGCCGACCCCGTCATCCTTGACCGACAACGCGATATACGCCCCGTCGGCCACGCGAGGATCGCCTTTGGAGTGCGCGGCAAAGGTCGTGACCCGCACGTTGCCGCCGCCGGGAAGTGCGTCACGCGCGTTGATGACCAGATTGAGGATCGCGCTTTCCAGCTGGCTGGAGTCCACCAACGCCACGGCTGATTTGGAGGTCAGGTCCAGGGTCAGCGTAATACGCTTGCCAATGGTGCGGCTGAGCAGGTCTTCCAGGGAGCGAATGTGCTCGTTGACATCGATGGGCCGGGCATCCAGTGGCTGCTGACGGGCGAACGCCAACAATCGATGCGTCAGGGCCGCGGCACTCATGGCCGAAGCCAGGGCCGCGTCGGCGTAGCGCGCAACCCGTTCCGGGCGGTTTTCAGCGGTGCGTTTCTTGATCAGTTCGATGCCGGTGATGATCCCGGTCAGCAGGTTATTGAAGTCATGGGCGATGCCGCCGGTGAGCTTGCCGATGGCGTCCATTTTCTGTGCCTGCAACAGCTGCGCTTCTGTGCGGGCGCGCTCGGCGACTTCATGGGCCAGCCGGGTGTTGACACTGTCGAGCTGGCGCAGATGCGACTGCTCGCGCTGTCGATGCTCGGTGACATCCTCGACAAATACCAGGCTCAGCTCCGGCGTCCGGTAGGGGGAAATCTGCCACTCGGTTTCACGGACGTCACCCTTGACCGCCATCAGCAGCGTGCCTCTCCAGCGTTCTCCTGCAAGCAGTCCGGCGCGCAGTTGCTGAATGATCTCTTCCTGGCCTGCCGAAAGGGAATCGAGCATCGTGTGCTGGGAAATACTTTTCTGAATCAGCTGGGCGAACGCGTGGTTGCATTCATGCACTTTGAGGTCGGCGTCCATCACCGCAATGGGCGCGGAAATGTTGACGAAGATTTCCCGGAACCGTGCCTCGCTCTCGCGCAGGGCGTATTCGGTGTCGCGCACTCGCAGCAGCGTGCGCAGGGTTGCCAGCAACACATCCCCGTCCACCGGATGCACCAGATAGGCATCGGCACCGGCTTCCAGACCGGTGACGATATCGGCGGTCTGGATTGAGGCTGCCGACACATGCACGACCGGCAATAGCGCCGTGCGCGGCTCAGAGCGCAGCAGGCGCACGATGTCAAAACCGCTCATATCCGGAAGGTTGACGTCGAGAATCAGCGCATCCGGCGCTTCAGAAGCAATCAGCGCCAGGCCTTCATTGCCCGTGCCGGCTTCAAGCACGACAAAGTCGTGCTGCTCCATGCGTCGGCGCAAGGCATAACGGGTCGCAGCGTTGTCATCGACGATCAATAGCCGGATTTCACGCTTCATCGCCAGGCTCTCCGGCAATCGCCAACGGAATGATGACGAAGAAGGTCGAACCAACGCCAGGTTTGCTCTGCACCCCTACCCGTCCGCCCAACAGTTCGGCGAAGCGTTTGCACAGGGACAATCCAAGGCCCGTGCCGCGCCAGCGTTTTTGCAGGGGCGAGTCGATCTGCGAGAAATCTTCGAACAGCTCACCGAGCATTTCTTCAGGAATGCCCACACCGGTATCGCTGACGGCGAAACGCACTTCATTGGCGTTTTCCATGCACGCCGAGACCCGCACCTCACCGCGCTGGGTGAACTTCAGGGAGTTGGAGATAAAGTTACGCAGGATCTGCCCGAGCTTTTTGTCATCGGTGAACAGCCGTGGCAAGCCGATGGGCTCTTCGAAAATCAGGTCCACCGACGACATATTGACGATCGGGCGAAACATCCCGCGCAGGGCGGCAAACAAGTCGAGCATGTCGAACCAGGCCGGGGAAATAGTGATGCGCCCGGCCTCGATCTTGGCCAGATCCAGAAGATCATCGACCATGTCGGACAGCTCACGTGCAGCACTGCTGATAAACGCAACCTGGCGGTGCTGTTCGGTGGCCAGCGGCCCGTCGATTTCATCGGTGAGCAGGCTGGAAATACTCAGGATCGAACCCAGCGGCGTGCGGAACTCGTGACTCATGTAGGACAGGAAACGGCTTTTCAGATCCGATGCCTGACGCAGTTCATCGGCCTGATTGTCGAGTTCGGCATACAGCGCGAGCACGCCTTGATTGGTTTCATCGAGTTCGCTGCGCAAGGCGTCGGCTTCAGCCTGCACGCGCGCCAGCTCAAGGCTGAGATCATTTTGGTCGGCAGGTGACTCAGACATTGGCTGTCTCCAGAGCTATCACTAAAACAGTCACGTCATCACGACCCCGGCAATAATCGCGATGCAGCACTGCCGCGATGACCGCCGGATGGCGGAACGCCAACCCCGCATACTCGCGCAGGTCCCAACGTGATTGCAGTCCATCGCTGTACATGATCAACAATTGGCCACCGACCTGAGGGAAATCGAACGCCTGGGCTTTACGAAATTGCAGGCCCACGATGCCTGGATGAGAAGCCAGGCCACGAGGTCTTTCTGCGCCAATCAGGGTGCCGCCAATATTACCTATGCCGACGAACCGCAATGAATCGCCAGCGCCATCAAATTGCGCGACAGCAGCGGCGCCGCCTCGGGTGCCGCGCATGGCGTCGTGCATTTCTTCCAATATGAACGCTGGAGAAGCAAAAGGTTGTCGGACAAATGCATTCTCACCCGCCCGCGCCGCTATCTCGGCGTCTTCGCCATGGCCCAGGCCATCAACCATCAAGACGCTGACCCAGCCCGCCTTGATCGCCAGTGACCAGACATCGCCGCAGGCCGGGTCGTCGTGCAGGGAATGCTGGCTGACGCCGAACCTGACGTCGCTGATCGACTGCCCACGGGGGAAAAACCGCGCCAGGACCACCGAGCCACGCGCATCGGAATGCACATCGAAGACATCCGCCTGACGGGAAATCGCGCCAAGCCCGATGCCTTGGGTGCCGCGGGTGGAAAACCCGTCCGCCAGACAGTCATGCACATCGAACCCGGGGCCACGGTCGACTGCAATCACTTCGATGGCCTGTAAAGAAGGCGTGCGGAAGGTACGCAAGTGCAGCTCACCGCGCGTCGCATGCTTGAGCAGATTGCTCGCCAGTTCGGTGGTCACCAGTGCTGCTCGACCGGCATCGGCCTCACAGAAATCCAGCGCTTGGGCAAGTTGCTGAACCGTACGTCTGGCGTGTCCTACCTGGCTGCTGTCTTCGATCAACAAAACCTGCGTCAGGGTGCTGCGCAGCATCATATCCATCGGGTGATCGTTACCCGTGTGCCAGCGCCGGGCGCTGTATCCAGTTCAAACTCGTCCACCAGACGCTTGGCGCCGGTGAGGCCCAGGCCCATGCCTTTGCCGGAGGTCCAGCCATCGGTCATGGCCAGTTTAAGATCAGCGATGCCGGGGCCTTCGTCGCGGAACGTGATGCGCAAACCAGTGCGCAGATTGTCGTCGAGGATTTGCCAGTCCATATGCCCGCCGCCGCCGTAGACCATGGTGTTGCGGGCGAGTTCACTGACCGCCGTGACCATTTTGGTCAGGTCGATCAGGCGCATCCCGCACTCCTGGGCGAGCTTGCGCGCCGTCTGGCGCGCCAGTACCACATCCTGTTCGATCAGCACGGGTTGAGAACCCTCGCTACGCACGGTCATTGTGCGTGCGCTCGCTCGTGCAGCAGTTTCATCCCTCGCTCCACATTGAGCGCAGTGCTGACGCCGGGCAAGGTCATGCCCAGTTCGACCAGCGTGATCGCTACGGCAGGTTGCATGCCCACCAGCACGGTTTCGGCGTCCATGATTCGCGACAGGCCGGAAATTGTGCCGATCATGCGTCCGACGAACGAATCGACAATGTCCAGCGCCGAGATATCAATGAGCACACCACGCGCTGACGTCTTGCTGATGAGCTCGGAGAGGTCATCCTGCAGGTTCAGGGCGAGTTGATCATGCATGTCCACTTGAATCGTGACGAGCAGGTAAGCACCCATTTGCAGAATCGGAATACGTTCCATGGGTCTACACCGCCTTGGTGACGGTCAAACCCAGACGCCGCAGGGCCAGCGCCAGCGCATCGGCGAGATTGGCCTTGGTGACCACGCCTTGCAGGTCCAGGCCCAGGTGCACGATGGTCTGCGCGATTTGTGGACGCACGCCGCTGATGATGCAATCAGCACCCATCAAGCGAATGGCGGTCACTGTTTTCAACAGGTGCTGGGCAACCAGGGTATCAACCGTCGGCACGCCGGTGATGTCGATAATGGCAATCTCGGAACCGGTGTCGACAATGCGCTGCAGCAGCGATTCCATGACCACTTGGGTACGTTGCGAATCCAGGGTGCCGATCATCGGCAATGCCAGCACGCCATCCCACAGTTTCACCACGGGCGTGGACAGCTCGAGCAGTTCTTCCTGCTGGCGCTTGATCACCGCTTCACGGGATTTCTGGAAGGTCCGAATGGTGTGCATGCCCAAGGCATCCAGCAGCTCGGAAATTTCCAGAACCTGCTCGGCCAGCAGCGTCGGGCTGTCTTCGTATTCGCTTTGCAGCATCGCGAACAACGGGCCTTTCAACGAGAAAATGAAGCTGGCGGTCTGCTGCGAATCCTGGCCGCTAAGGGCGCGACTGTGAGAGAGCTTTTCCAGGAACAGGCGAATTTCATCCCAGTCGCTGCCACCCAGCGACTGATGACTGCCCTTCTCGGCCACGGAAATCACCAGGCGCAGAAAGTCATCCGCCTGCAGTTTCAGGTCTTCTTCCTTGATGTTGCGAGTTGCGCCGCTCGCTTCCAGGCTGGAAAGCCATTTGGCGGTCAAACCGGACTGGGATTTTTTCAGAGCGTCAACGGTACGCTGTTGCAGTGCTGCCATGTTCTTGAACTCCTGGAACAGTGCGGTCTTCACAGCAGGGCTGGAAGAAAACTAAAATAGTGGCGTTTTGACAAGAAATAGTCGTTGCGCGGAATTCTCTACACATTGCGCCGAATTGCAAGTGTGCGGCGAGCTACAGGCGGCATTCAAAGGCACTCTTAAGATAACTAACGCGGCAGCAAACGCTTTTTTTCAATCCGATTGGATACATTACGCTAAATATCAGCAGCTTGGTCAATTCAGAGAATTAACCCCCCCAGCGCTGGTGCTGGCCCACATTAATTAACGCCGGAAAATCTCTCGGCGATTTTTTCGATCACCGCACGCACCCGGGCGGTATGGCGCAGATCTTCATGGGTCACCAGCCAGACATCATAAGTCGTCAACCGGAAACGCTCGGGCCAGATGCGCGCGAGGCCGTCCATTTCGCCAAGGCAAACCGGTAGCTCGCCAATACCGATCCCCGCCGCAACGGATTTACGCATCATGAACCCTGAATTGACCGTGGCGACCAACCGCCCCGCGGTGATGGGCTCGGAGCACATGGTCGGTGGTTTTCCTGTCTCCATATAAGGCTGATACATGATCAAATCATGCCCGGCAAACCCGGCCGGCGGCTGGCCGCAACGCTCGACGTAGCCCGCCGATGCGAACAGCCCCACCGGCCAGCGGGCAATACAGCGGGCGATCAGATCCGGATTCTCGGGCTTGACGTTGCGAATCGCGATATCAGCTTCACGCTTGGACAGGCTCGCCACTTCAATCGAAGTGTCGAGCCGGACTTTGATGTCCGGATGAATCTGGTGCAGGCTGGCAATGGCCGGGATCACGAAGTCGACGGCAAGGGAATCAGTACTGGTGATGCGCACCTCGCCGGTCAAGCGCTCGTCCAGACCGAGTATCTGCCGTTGCAACTCCAGCGCCGACTGCTCCATTTTCTGTGCTGCTCTTAACGCCGCTTCCCCCGCAACCGTCAGCACATAGCCGTCCGAAGTGCGCAGAAACAAGGTCGTGCCCAAAGCTTTTTCCAGCGCGCCGAGCCGCCGTCCCACCGTGGCCTGATCCACGCCCAGCACCCGCGCCGCCCCACGAAGCGTGGCCTTGCGGCATATAGCCAGAAATATCCGGGTGTCATCCCAGTTCATACGCCGCCTCTCGTGATGCATTTGTGCATCCTAGTCATGAGAATTCACTGCAAGTCTGCATCATTAATCATCGTTACCATGGGCTCAGCCAAGCACTTTCGGTGCTTTCACCAGATTTGCGGGAAACCTACTCATGCTTACGACCACTGATTGCTCTTCTCCCGGGCGTAATAACGTCTGGCTGCACATTCTCGCCGGCCTGTGTGCCAGCCTGGTCAGCATCGGCCTGGCGCGCTTCGCCTACACGCCGCTGATTCCGTCGCTGATCGGTGCGCACTGGTTTTCCGCGTCCGACGTGATCTACCTCAGCGCCGCAAACCTGATCGGCTATCTGATCGGCGCACTCGCCGGGCGTCCTATCGCCGCGCGTCTGTCCAACGGCCATAGCCTGCGACTGATGATGCTGCTGGCAACCGCTTCGTTCTTCGCTTGCGCCTTTCCGCTGTCGATCACCTGGTTCTTCAGTTGGCGTCTGTTGTCCGGCATCGCCGGCGGCGCAATCATGGTGCTGGTGGCGGCGACAGTGATTCCCCACGTCCCTGCCGCGCGTAAAGGCCTGGCCAGCGGCGCGATCTTTCTGGGTGTCGGCCTGGGTATTGCGGGCTCCGGGACGCTGGTGCCCTTTCTGCTGTCGCTGGGCCTGCGTGACGCCTGGATCGGCCTTGGCCTGGTGTCCTTGCTGTTGACCGCTGTCAGCTGGTTCGGCTGGCCTTCGACGAGTGCCACGGCGGCGGTCAATGCGGCTGCGGTACAGAACGCTCAGCCTGGTAAACCAGCGCCACTGGACGCAGCGGTTTATCTGCTGTTCGGCCAATACGCCCTAATGGCCGTAGGCCTGGTGCCGGCCATGGTATTTCTGGTGGATTACGTGACCCGAGGCCAGGGTGCCAGCGCGCACATCGGTGCGTTGATCTGGGTGATGTATGGCGTTGGCGCGATCCTTGGGCCAGTCATTTATGGCTTCCTTGCTGACCATCTCGGGGCGCGGAACTCGATCCGCCTGGTATTGCTGGTCCAGGCCCTTGCCGTCGCCGGGTTATGCCTGACCCACTCTTATCCGCTGCTGGCGTTGCTGGCGGTGATCATTGGTTCGTTTCCGCCGGGTATCGTCCCGTTGGCCCTGGCGCGTATTCACGAATTGGTGCCGGGTCACGAACAGCAACAAGTCGCCTGGAGCCGCGCAACGGTGTCGTTCGCCACCTTTCAGGCGCTGGCAGGCTACGGTTATTCAGTGGTCTTCAATGGCAATGGCGGGCACCACGTGATGCTGTTTGCCATCGCGGCCGGGGCCATCGCAGTCGCCCTGATTGCAGATATTGGACTGGCGTTGATCAATCGTAAAAGCGCAGCGGCAGAGCAAACACCGAGCCCGGACGCGACTGTGTAGGAGCGAATATATTCGCGAGGTGATATTCCAGGAATACATCTGCGTTGGCACAAAAAAACGGCGCCGCACCCAAAAGTGCGGCGCCGTCTGATTTGCAGATTACTTGGCAGTCAGTGCCGAGTAGCTGTTCATCAGGTTGCGGTAGTTCGGGATGCGTGGCGACAGCAGGTTGGCCAGGCCTTCCATGTCGTTGCGCCAGTCGACTTGCAGCTCGCAAGCGACCGAGAACCAGTTGACCAGTTGAGCGCCAGCGGCGGTCATGCGTGCCCACGAGGCTTGCTGCACGGTTTCATTGAAGGTGCCGGAAGCATCCGTCACGACGAATACTTCGAACCCTTCAGCCAAAGCCGACAATGTCGGGAAGGTCACGCAGACGTCAGTCACAACACCCGCGATGATCAGTTGCTTGCGGCCAGTGGCTTTCACCGCCTTGACGAAATCTTCGTTGTCCCAGGCATTGATCTGACCTGGACGCGGGATGTACGGCGCGTCCGGGAACAGTTCCTTGAGTTCTGGAACCATCGGGCCGTTCGGACCGCTTTCAAAACTGGTGGTGAGGATGGTCGGCAGTTTGAAGAACTTGGCGACGTCGGCGAGGGCCAACACGTTGTTCTTGAACTCGTTAGGCTGGAAATCCTGAACCAGAGAGATCAGGCCCGTCTGGTGGTCGACCAGCAAAACAACTGCGTCGTCTTTGTTGAGGCGCTTGTAGGGGGTGCTCATGGTTGACTCCTTTGAGATTTACGGGTTTTCGGGTAATCAGAATGCGAAACACGAACAGCCGAATGCGCCCCAGAAACCCTGGAAGTCGCTGACCGGTACGCTCGACATACGAGCGCGTTCGTGGCTGTGGGCGTGCACGGTGCATGGCCCCGCGCACTGGTGAACCTGGGCCAGCATCGGCGAGTTCTGGCGCCAGTGGCCGGGGACTTTGACCACCGGCGACCAATCGGGCAGCACAGGTACGCTGGGCGGTGCGAGTTTTTCGAAATCGCCGCTGCCGTACACCACCTTGCCGTCTACCACGGTCAGCACCGACTCGATCCACTTGATGGATTCCTCGTCGACGCTGAAATAGTCCGCCGACAAAGCCACCAGATCGGCGAGTTGGCCGACTTTGATCATGCCTTTCTTGCCCTGCTCGGACGAAAACCAGGCGCTGCCGTGGGTGAAGAGTTCCAGGGCGATGTCCCGGGACAGACCTTCCGGATACAGCTCCAGCCCGCCAACCGTACGGCCGCTGACCATCCAGTACAGGGAAGTCCACGGGTTGTAGCTCGACACCCGAGTCGCGTCGGTGCCCGCGCCGACGGGTACGCCTTCGGCCAGCATGCGTTTGATCGGTGGCGTGTATTCGGCAGCCTTGGCCCCATAACGCTCGACGAAATATTCGCCCTGGAAGGCCATCCGGTCCTGAATCGCGATACCGCCGCCCAGGGCCCGCACGCGCTCGATGTTTTTCGGCGTGATGGTTTCGCAGTGGTCAAAAAACCATGGCAGACCGTTGAACGGAATGTCGCGATTGACCTTCTCGAATACGTCGAGCATGCGCGTGATGGATTCGTCGTAAGTGGCGTGCAGGCGGAACGGCCAGCGATGCTCCACCAGATGGCGCACCACAGGTTCCAGGTCCTGTTCCATGCCGGCCGGCAAATCCGGCCGAGGTTCAAGGAAGTCCTCGAAGTCGGCTGCGGAGAAGGCGAGCATTTCCCCGGCGCCGTTATGGCGCAGGAAATCGTCGCCCTGATGCAGCTGAACGGTGCTGGTCCAGTTCTTGAAGTCGGTCAGTTCTTCTTTCGGCTTCTGGGTGAACAGGTTGTAGGCGATACGTACGGTCAGCTGTTTTTCTTTAGCGAGCTCTTCGATGACGGCGTAGTCATCCGGGTAGTTCTGGAAACCGCCGCCGGCATCAATGGCGCTGGTCACGCCCAGGCGATTGAGTTCGCGCATGAACTGACGCGTGGAGTTGACCTGGTATTCCAGCGGCAGCTTCGGCCCTTTCGCCAGGGTCGAGTACAGAATCATCGCGTTAGGCTTGGCCACCAGCATGCCGGTTGGATCGCCGTTGGAGTCGCGGACGATCTCGCCACCCGGCGGGTTCGGCGTGTTGCGGGTGTAACCGGCGACACGCAGCGCGGCACGGTTGAGCAAGGCGCGGTCATACAGGTGCAGCACAAATACAGGTGTATCCGGCGCGGCCTGGTTGAGCTCTTCCAGGGTTGGCATGCGTTTTTCGGCGAACTGGAATTCGTTCCAGCCGCCCACCACGCGCACCCATTGCGGCGTAGGCGTGCGATCAGCCTGATCCTTGAGCATGCGCAAGGCATCGGCCAGCGACGGCACGCCTTCCCAACGCAGTTCGAGATTGTAATTCAGACCGCCACGAATCAGGTGCAAGTGAGAGTCGTTGAGGCCGGGGATCACCGTGCGTTTTTGCAGATCGATCACCTGCGTCGCGCTGCCGCGCAGCGCCATCACTTCAGCTTCGCTGCCCACGGCGACGAAACGGCCGCCGCTGATGGCGACCGCACTGGCAGTCGGCTTTTCACGGTCGACGGTATGGAATTGTCCGTTGTACAGAATCAGCTCGACGTTCATAGCGGTTCCTTCGACAGAGGATTGAGAAGCGCCGGCATAACCGGCAAAAGGCAAAGAGGGAAACAGTGCGGCGGCGGCACTGAGCAGCGTGCCCTTGGCGACGAAGCGGCGTCGCTCCAGATCGGTTTTGTCGTCACTCATGGCGTTACTCCACGGGTTTGCTTTCCGGCGCAGCATTCAGCCATGGCGCAAACAGGCGCGTTGCTGCGGGCATCAGGAGGTAGACCACCAGCAGGACGATGGTCACGGTGACCAGTGCGGTGCTCACCACGTAATTGGCGAGAAACGGACTCAAGGTAAAAACCGGGTGCCAGATCAACGGAATCAGCAGGGTCAGCGGGCAGATCACCAGGAACGTCACGCACGCCTGCTTCCAGCGCGGCGGCGGCGATTTAGACGATTCCGTGGCCGGTGTGAACCAGAATTCGTTGTGCGGATTGACCTCGATCTGGTCGCCGTCGGCGAGCAACGGCTGGGCTTCTGCCACCAACCGGCTGCGTTCCGCGGAATCGAGCCAGCTCTGCATGGCGTCAGTGGAGTGAAAACGCAGCACGCAGGTAAACAGTTGCAGACCATCAGCCTTGCTGCGGATGACATCCACGCCGAGGTGACCCGGATAGCTGCCGGCAATCGATACGATGCGCCGCAGCCAGGCTTCATAATCAGCCTCCAGCCCGGCCTTGATCCGGTGCTTGATGACCAGGGTGACCACTTCGTTGAACACTGGCTGGCTGACCACAGCCGCCTCGGCGCTGAAGAGTGAAGGTGCATCAGACATAACGTAACGCTCCGCTAAAACGTGCGTTGAGGGCCAGCCGTCCCGGCCCGGCCATAAACACAGTAGTAAAGATGATCAGCAGCAGCCAGCCGAACTGCCCTTCTTCCAGACTCCATTGCGGATGGACGACCAGCAGGGCCACCAGCAGCACGACGATGATGGGCAGGCACGACAGGCGCACGAACAGACCGGCGGCGATGAAAATCGGGCACACCACTTCGGCGAAGATCGCCAGGATCAAGGTCAGGCTTGCGCCCATGTGGAAGGGATCTTCGATAAGCGACAGCTGCGCCTGGAAGTTGAGCAGCTTGGGCAGCCCGTGAACGATCAAGAGGAAAACGGCGGCGCTGATCCGCAGAAACAGCAGGCCGAGGTCCTGAGCGTTGTTTTCCAGCGTCGAATTAGTCATGGCGCCACCAGCAAGTTAAGGAATGGCCAGAGCACGCTGTGCGTGTCCTGGCCAACTCTGAATTTGATAGTGCCCAGCGGGGTGCGGCAAAAATTGAATGGTTGTGCTTTCTTTGCCGATCAGCGTTGACGACTAGGGCGCGACGTCCAGCGCCTGGGACATGAACTGGCTGATCCGCGCGCGCAACCAGCGTTCGGCCGGATCGTTATCGTGAACCCCGCTCCAGACCATCGACAGCTCGGCTTCGTTGATCGGAAACGGCGGATCGTCAGCGCGCAAGGCGCAGCCTTCAACCAGCGCACAGGCCGCGTAGTCGGGCACGGTGGCGATCAGTTCGGTGCCCGCCAGCAATGCCCGCAGCCCGTTGAACTGCGGGACCGCCAACACCACCTTGCGCGCCCGCCCGACCTTGGCCAGATCCAGATCGATGTTGCCGCTCAAGTCGCCCGAGAACGACACCATCGCATGGGGCCGCGCGCAATATTCGTCGAGGGTCAAAGGCCCGGGCCGGGCGTCGCCACGCAGAACCTTGCAGCCGATATCGCGCAGTTTCTTGCGCTTGGCATTGGCGGGCAGGTCCGTGGTGTAGCTGACGCCCACCGAGATTTCCCCGGATGCCAACAAGGCTGGCAGCAATAAATAGTTGGCGCGTCGCACGACCACAATGATGCCCGGCGCTTCCTCGCGCAGCTGCGTCAATAGCGGCGGCAGCAAACCAAACTCGGCGTCATCGGACAATCCGATACGGAACACGTCGGTGCTGGTAGACGGGTCGAAATCCTTGGCCCGGCTGACGGCTCCGGAAATGGTGTCCAGTGCCGGCTGGATTTCCTTGAGGATGTCCAGGGCCCGCGCGGTCGGTTCCATGCCCCGGCCATTGCGCAACAGCAGCGGATCATCGAACAGATCCCTCAGCCGCGCCAACGCCGCGCTCACCGCCGGCTGCCCCATGAACAGCTTTTCCGCGACCCGGGTCAGGTTGCGCTCGAACATCAAGGCTTCAAAGATCACCAGCAAGTTGAGGTCGACACGGCGCAGGTCGTTGCGATTCATGAGTGGGGTCCAGAACGAAGAAAATGAAAAGGCAGCCGGGCTTATCTGCTGCTCAAGTAAGCACTGTAGATGGGGGCCTGCCTTGTACGGATGTGCTTTTGATTCGCAAAAATACACCGTGATCTGTAGGACCGGCTTTAGCCGGGAGACCGTCCTCCCGGCTAAAGCCGGTCCTACAGAATGATGTGGCGAGCCTTCAGCTCTAGCACCCGCAGACAATTTTGCGCACAGCCCGTCAATTCATGCCAGCCCGTTCCTGTCAGATTGACCCGCGCTTGCCGGACATTCGGTTCAGCGTAGTCGCTTCACTCAAAAGGGCATGAATATGCGCAACCGATTTACCCTGCTGACTTCCGTGGCGCTGCTGGCGTCGGGTCAGGCCTTGGCTGTCCATGCCGAAGAGCCACATGGCTTTGTTGAGGATTCGACCCTCAATCTGTTATCGCGAAACTTCTTCCTGCACAACGATTACCGCACCGGACATGAGCAGAAGAACTACAAGCAGGAGTGGGCACAAGGCTTTATTGCCAATCTCAAATCCGGCTTTACCCAGGGCGAGATTGGCGTTGGCATTGATGCCCACGGGTTTTATGGTTTGAAGCTGGACAGCGGCCGCGGGCGTTCCGGCACCGGGTTGCTGCCACTGGACAGCCAGGGCCGCGCCGAAGATGACTATTCCAGCGCGGGCGCTGCGCTCAAGCTCAAGTATTCGCAAACCACGTTGAAGTTCGGCGAAATGGAAGTCGAAACACCAGTTTTCGATACCGCCGACAAGCGCTTGCAACCGGAATACGCCACCGGATTCTTCCTCGACAGCCAGGAAATCCAGGGCGTAAGGCTGGTGGCCGGGCACTTCACGGCATTCAAGAATCAGGACGCCTCGACCACTCACGGCGACTTCGCCGGTTACGGCGCAAGCACGCGCGACGCCAGCATCAGCCTGGCCGGGATCGAACTCTCGGGCGATGGTCCTCTGGGAGGTTCGCTGTATGCCTCGCAACTCTCGGACACCTGGCGGCAGTACTACGCCAACCTGCACTTTAACCGACAGCTGTCCGCAGACAGCTCGGTGCTGCTGGACAGTAATCTGTACCGAACGCTGGACACCGGCAACGCCGACGCCGGCTCGATCAACAATACAGCGTACAGTTTGTCGGCCAAATATCGGCTGGGCAGTCAGGCGCTGACCCTCGGTTATCAGAAGATTGACGGCGACACGCCATTCGATTTCGTCGGCGGCGATTCGATTTATCTGGCCAACTCGATCAAATATGCCGACTTCAACGGCGCGCATGAGCAGTCTTATCAGGTTCGCTACGACCTGAACTTCGCAACGCTCGGTGTCCCGGGCCTCAAGTTCATGACCCGCTATGTGACCGGTCGGCAGATCGACGGGACCAAGGCCCAGCAAAGCGGCGCCTATAATCCGTTCGACACTGACATTGACCGTTACGTGCCGATTCAGGGCAAGGGCGGCCGCCATTGGGAACGCGATATCGACCTGAAATACGTGGTGCAATCGGGCCCCGCCAAAGACCTGTCGCTGGATATTTCCCATGTATCCCACCGAGGCAATACCGCTCAGGCGGGCGACGATATCGATCGGTTGTATCTGGTGGTTGAATACCCGCTGGACCTGCTCAAGTAATCAACTGGCGCGACGGCTGGCGACCGGCAGTGACCGGCGCCAGCTGAATGGGGTCAGGCCGATTACGCGGGTGAACACCCGGGTGAAGTGCGATTGATCGGCAAAGCCACAATCCAGGCTGATCCGGGAAATGGTCAGTTGCGTTTCAGTGAGCAGGTGCTTGGCCTTGTCCAGGCGCATCTGCAAGAACCAGTCGCGAGGCGAGACGCCGGTATTCTTCTTGAAAGCCCGGGAGAAATGACTGCGCGACAAGGAGCACTCGCTGGCGATCTGGGCGATGGACAGGCCGCGATCCATATGGCTGGCCATCATTTCCTTGGCGCGCCGCTCCTGCCAGGGCGACAAGGCTATTTTTTCGCAGGGCGCTTTTTCGGTTTGAAGTGCCTCGCAAGGCGCGGGCTTTTCAAAGTGCGTGGACAGATGCGAACACAGCACCAGCATGGCCCGATCCACTGAGTCTTCAACCTCCCCCTGCCGATTGCGCAGCGCCGGCAATAACGAGCAGATCAATTGATAAGCCAGTGGCTCAATGCCGGAGGCAGTCGGCTCAAGCAAGCTGATGGGCCGGTCGTCCGCCGCGTTGCGCGACCACGACTTGATCAACTCATCGAGGGCAGACGAAAGCCCGGCCAGCGTTGGCGGCGACGGGGCCTGGGCGGCTACGGAGGATTCGATCTGGCGTAAGGGCGATGGGCTGACGGTATTCATTTCAGACTCTCCTGAGCAAAAGGGGTTGGTCAGGTTCCGAGTCTGGAGTTGGCAGTCCTTAAAGTCCTTCTTGGGACATTAATCGTTCTGAAGCAGGCTATGGCGCTCGGTTATGGGGGAAGCAGGGGCGATCCGGTTAAGAACATTTCAGGTCGGTGCCAAGGACTTGAGCGAAGGGGCGGCCTACTGTTGGCCTTCTCATTTTGTGCGCCAATCCCAGGAGAAACCCATGCCCACGATCACCACCGCCGACGGCACGCAGCTTTACTACAAGGACTGGGGCACCGGCCAGCCGGTCATCCTGAGTCATGGCTGGCCGCTGAATGCCGACATGTGGGAATACCAGATGAACTTCCTGGCCGCGAACGGCTTTCGGGTGATTGCCCCGGACCGTCGCGGCTTCGGGCGTTCCAGCCAGCCATGGCAGGGTTATGACTACGATACGTTCGCTGATGATTTGCACGCCCTGATCACAACCCTGGATCTGACCGACATCATGCTGGTGGGTTTCTCCATGGGCGGCGGCGAAGTGGCGCGTTACATTGGCCGCCACGGCACCCGGCGCATCGCCAAGGCGGTACTCGTCAGCGCGGTCACCCCGCTGATGATTCGTCGCGAGGACCATCCCGAAGGCATGGACCCGGCAATCTTCGACGGCATCCGCGCCGGGCTGCTCAATGACCGCACAGGCTTCCTCGACGCGTTCGGACCGGTCTTCACCGGTGCCGACCAGCCGGGCTCTTCAGTCACTAAACCGATGCTGGACTGGACTCAGTTCATGGCCTTGCAAGGCGGCATGAAGGGCACTCTGGATTGCGTTGCAGCGTTTTCCGAAACGGATTTCCGTTCCGACCTGGCGCGCTTCGACGTGCCGACGCTGGTCATCCATGGTGATGGCGACGCCGTGGTCAACATCGACGTGACCGGCAAGGCCGCAGCGGCACTGGTCAAGGGTGCAGAACTCAAAATCTACCCTGGCGCACCTCACGCGGTGTACTTCACCCACAAGGATCAGCTGAATCAGGATTTGCTGACCTTCGCCCAGGCCCGCTAAACCCGCGACCTGTGACCCGTCGTCGCGACGGGTCACAGGTCCGTGAAACCCAAGACCGTGAGGGATGCATGTGAGGGATAACAATAACAATGGCATCGCCAGCATTCGATTGCCGGACAGTCCCATGGCTCAAGCGGCAGTGGAACTGATCAGCGATGCGCACTCAACGCTGATGCTCAACCACTCGAAACGGGTATTCCTGTTCGCCACCCTGATCGGCGAGCAGCACCAGGTCCCGTTCGATGAAGAATTGCTTTATGTGGGGGCGCTGTTTCACCGCGTGGGCCTCACAGCACGGTATCGACGCTCGCAAAACCGCTTCGAAATCGATGGCGCTACTGCCGCACGGGAGTTTCTCAAGGGGTTCGGCTGCTCGAATGACGATGCACAGGAAGTCTGGGACGCCATTGCCCTGCACAGCACTCCAGGCATTCCGGAACACAAATCGCACCTCGTCGCACTGATCGCTGCCGGTGTGGATACCGATCTGTATGGCCGGCATCGCAGCGCGTTCAGTCCTGCTGAACTGACACACATTCTGCAGGCGTTCCCCCGCGAACCGGGTTTCAACGCCAAATTGCTCAACGCCATGGCGGCGGGCCTCAAGCACCGCCCGCATACCGCCTTTGGCACGGTGAACGCCGATGTTCTCGAACGCCTCGACGAACAGTACAAACGGGCTAATTTCTGCACCCTGCTGCTGGAAACCCGCTGGCCGTTTGAATAACCCTGAACCCTGGATTGGTCGCGGCCCGTTGGAGCGAGGCTTGCCCGCGAATCGATTTACCCGCGATAACATGTGGCGACTGACCTGACGCCTTCGCGGGCAAGCCTCGCTCCTCCACGTTAAATCCGTTCTGGCTGTTGATCTGGCTTTAGCTTTTGATCTTGACCTTGACCTGCCCCGTCGGAAGGCCGAGCGCAGGTTTTGCGCAGTGGGCAACCCGGCATGGATGCCGGGTTAGCCGCCCTTGGCCATGGATGGCCGATGGCGGCGGGCCCACGGAGCAGAACCGGAGCGAGGGTATGGTGAGCCCAGGCGAGGCACCGGACGTCAGGGGCGAGAGCGCTTGGTTACTTGGCGCTTTTCCAAGTAACCCGCCGTCAGGGCGGAACCAGTAAGTCGCCGTTACCGCAGCAACGGATATACACAAATTTCCCTTGTGTGCGAGCTTGCTCGCGAAGGACGTCAACAACAACGCGTGCTGCCTGGATAAACCCGGTTTGTTGACTGGGTACATATGCGTTGCTGCGGTCACGGCCACTTAGGGTTGCGCCCTTACGGCGCCTCACTTTTGAAGCCCAAAAGTAAGCAAAAGGCTCTTGCCCCACCACTCGGTCCCTCGCCCAGGCTCGGCATGCCCGAACTCCGACATTGATCTGGAGGGCCGCCGCAAAGGGCCATCCTTGGCCCAGTGCGGCTAAACCGGCGTCCTGCCGGTTTACCCTCCAAATCAACATCGAATTTCGGCCAGCGTGGTTTGACGGGGCGCTTAAGATCAAAAACAGAGCCAGAGCCGCGTTGAATCTGTGTGGCCCGTATCTCAAGTGCAGGAGCGCATTTATTCGCGAGGCGTTCGTGGCAGCGAGCTTGCTCGCGAAGAACTCCCACAGATTAACCGTTCTGGCTGTTGATCTAGCTTTGGCTCTGGCTCTGGCTTTTGACCTTGACCTGCCCCGTCGGAAGGCCGAGCGCAGGTTTTGCGCAGTGGGCAACCCGGCATGGATGCCGGGTTAGCCGCCCTTGGCCATGGATGGCCGATGGCGGCGGGCCCACGGAGCAGAACCGGAGCGAGGGTATGGTGAGCCCAGGCGAACCACCGGACGTCAGGGGCGAGAGCGCTTGGTTACTTGGCGCTTTTCCAAGTAACCCGCCGTCAGGGCGGAACCAGTAAGTCGCCGTTACCGCAGGAATGGATATGTACTCGGTCAAAAAAACAGAACACAAATGACTTCAACGATAACGCGTGACTCTGGATGAACCCGGTGTCCATACGCTTTTCGCGAGCAAGCTCGCTCCCACACAGTCTGCGCAGATGCTGCGTTGCGCGGACGACAGCCTACACCGGCAGGGTAAACACAAAAACCGTTCCCCTGCCCCGTCCGGCAAACGCATAAAGCCCGCCGTCATGGGATTCGATAATCGATTGGCAGATTGCCAGGCCCATGCCCATGCCTTTTTCCTTGGTCGTAAAAAAGGCGTCGAACACACGTTCGAGATGCTCCTCGTTGATTCCGGCGCCATTGTCCTGGACGCTGACCACCACATAGTCATTGCCCACCGTATCGCAACTGATCGACAGACGACGGGGGCCATCATGGACTTCGCTCATGGCCTCCATCGCGTTCATGATCAAGTTGAGAATGACCTGTTGCAGCTGCACCGCGTCACCTTCAATGCTCAGCTGCGGCCCGCTGCTCTGGCGGATCAGCAGCACCTGCCTGTGCTCGATTTCACTGGCGGTCAGCTGCACCACCCGGCGGATCACTTCGTTGATTTGCAACGGCTGTCGCGTGGACGGCTTCTGTCGGGCCAGCGATTGCAAGGCGCGCACGATGTCGGCCGCACGCTTGCTGTCATTGACGATGTCGCCCAACCCCGCGAGGGCTTCGGCAACCACCGGCGGCTCCCGCTTGAGCCAGCGCACACTGGCGCTGGCATTGGTGATGATGGACGCCAGCGGCTGATTGATTTCATGGGCAATGGACGCGGCCAATTCGCCCATGATCGTCGCCTGCGACACGGTGGCCAACTCCGCTCGCGCGTGGCGCAGCGCCGCTTCGGTGGTGCGCCGTTCCGTGATATCGCTGGCGACTCCGACAAAGACATCCCTATCGTCAGTGTCTGGCTCGCCCAGTAACTCCAGGTGGCGGATGCTGCCGTCCGGCATGACCAGACGAAACTCATGCTGGAACGCGCTGCTGGTACGTACCGCGCGGCTGAGCATGGCCGAAAAAGCATTCAGATCCTCGGGATGGACGACGCGCTCCAGCTCGTGCAGTGACGGCGGCGTCGCCGCAACCGGCAATCCCCACACCGAAAACAACTGATCGGACCAGACGGACTCATCCCTGCCCGCATGCCAGCGAAAACTTCCGGAATGACCAATGCGCTGGCCCAGCGCCAAGGAGGCCTGACTGGTGCGCAAAGCCGACTCGATCGCCCGGCGCCGGGTGTTTTCTTCCACCAGCTCAGCGTACAGCCGGGCGGTTTCCAGAGAGATCGCCGCCTGCCCGGCCAGCAGTTCCAGGACCGTGGCGCGATTGGCGGTGAAGACGCCCGGCGCGAGGTTGTTTTCCAGGTACAGCACGCCGATGACCTGACCTTGTTTGACCAGCGGCAGGCACAACACCGAGCGCGCCTGGCGTTGCTGAAAATAGGGGTCATCGACGAAGTCGCTGGCTTGCATGGCATCGTCCAGCACCACCGATTGTCGGGTACGCATGACGGTGTAAAGCAGGGACAACGGCAAATGCTGCGCCAACGGCACGGACACGGTCAGATCGATCTCGATGCCCCGGTCCTGCGCCCGGCCTCGGGCGCAAATCTGCGGCTGGTCCTGTTTGACCAGCAGCAACAGCGCCTGCTGTGCGCCGGCATGAATGATCGTGTTGGTCAGCAGCGTACCAATCAGCCGGTCCAGGACAATTTCTTCGGACAAGGCTTGAGAGGCTTTCATGACCGAGACCAGATCCAGCGTGTCTTGCCCGCCGGAAATACTGATCGAAGGACGGGACAACGATGCCTGCTCGCGCAGGAAGCCGGCGCGGGCTTCGAGGTTAGCGACCTTGCCATGCGCGCCCCAGCGCTGATAGCAATCCCGGGCACTGCGCATATGGCTGCGCGCCGAGGAGAACAAGCCTCGGGTGTGATGGAATTCGGCCGCCAGTTCATGGGCCAGCGCCTGGACATGCACGAAACCGGCATTGGCCGCTGCGGTAATCGACAGCTCATACAGGTCCAGCGCGTTGAGCGTGTCCCCGGCCACTCGGGCCATTTCCGCTTCGACCAGGAGCGCCTTGTCGCGAAATACCTGCGGATTGAGCGCCGCCCATTGGTTGAGTTTGTCCAGATGAGGCGTCATGGCCGCCACAATCCGGGCAGAATCAAGCGTCCGGTCACGCCCGCTGGCAAGGTTGAGGGCGCTGAAAAAATGCAATTCGAGCAGATGCACGTGCGCCGGCGTCGACCAGGCCAGTGATTCAGCTTTTTCCAGGCAGAGCGTTGCGCCAGTGAAATCGCGATACAGGTAGTTGGAAATGCCCTCGAAAAGCCACCACCAGAACGCTACCGGTGTCATGGCACTGTCGCGGCCGGCGCAATCCTGGGTGGTGCTGGACGCCACTCCTGCGGCTGGCCCCACGCGCAATGCCGCGACAAATCGCGCCTGAGTCTGCAACGCGGCTTCTACGTCGCGAAAGCGCGCGCGTCGGGAAAACTCCAGGCCGTTGTCGATTTCCTCCTGCACGCGCTCCAGGTATTCGCCCATGACCAGCAGGTCGGAGACGATGTGATTACAGGCATAACAGCTCATGCTCAGATTGCCGGCGGTATGGCTGCTGGCAAATGCCGCACGCGCGTAATCCAGGCAATGGCTCAGCGGTTGAGTCCAGACGCTGACCTGATCAAGCGCAACCAGCACCATGCTTTCGGCACCGTCATAACCGTGACGCTTGACCAATTGGTGTGCCAGCTGCGCGTACTGCGCGCCTTCCTGATAAAGCCCTTGTCGCTGGGCAAGCACCACACCAAACCAGGCGAATCCCGACGCCGACGCGGCACAGATACCGTAGTCGAGGGATAGCTGCACCATCTCGCAAGCGACGACGAACAGCACATCCTGATCAGTAAAGGATGCCGGGGCAATCAGGCTGGCGAGCATGCCAACGGCGGCCTCGAATGACGCCTCCTGCATCAACGGCAGCTCGATCAGTGATGCGATTGAGCGGTTTGCGAGGGTATGCAGCAGGCGTTGATACCGCTGTTCGATTGCCTCGCCCTCGATCTGCGGGGCAATCCGGATGCCGAACATGCGCAGCCCTTCCAGCGCCGTGGCGATGGCCTCGCGGTAGCAGGACGAGAGAACCTGCAGCTCGACTTTGAGCATGTAGATCGCTGCGCGCTGCACCACGGCATCGATGTGCTCCAGCAACTCGGCAAGCACCCGGCTTGCCGGCTCGAGCTGCGCATCGAGAATCAGACACTGCGCCTGAAGCACACCGGCCTCGTAACTGATTGCCGCGTGTTGCTGCCAGCGCTGCGAATGGGTCAAGGACCTGACCGTTATCAGGTAACCCAGCGCAGAGTGAATCGCCGCAGCCTTCATTGCCTGCCGGGCAGCGCGCAACAACAGGTCGCTGAACAGCAGCACTTCGGCGGCATCCGGCTCGTCGGGCCGAACCCGCTGCAAGTGCGAGGCAATGGCGAAAATCTGGTCGGTGCGCCCTTCCCCATCCAGGTCCGCGAGGAGAATCCGGGCGATTCGCCCATGTTCGGCCGACCGCACCGCAGGCGGCGTCAGGCAATACGCCGATTCCTGGACACGATCATGATAAAAAGCAAATCCGTGGCGGCTCTCGGTCAACAGCCCGGCCTGCACAGCGGGCGCCAGATGGCGGTGCAAGGACTTTTCTACAGTGCTGCTGATTCGCGCCAGCGCCCGGATGTCGACGCACGATCCGATACACGCCATCTGCCCCAGCAATGCACGGGTCTGGGACGGCAGACGAGCCATCCGCGCCACCATCAGATCAATCACGTTATCAGCGCAGCGATGGCTGTCGATGGCGTCCAGGTTCCAGGTCCAGCTCGCTTTGCTGCGATCCATGACGATCAGCTGTTCATCGAACAGGCTGCGTAGCAACTGGTCGATGAAGAACGGGTTGCCGCTGGTTTTGGCATGAATCACCCTGGCCAGCAGCATGCTTTCGGCGGGGTCACATTCCAGTGCCTGCGCGACCCACTGGCAAACATCGTCAAGGCACAGAGTCGATATTTTGATTTCGGTCAAGCGCGTCGGGCTCTCGCGCAGCGCTGCCAGGAAGTCCAGGAACATGGGCGTTTGCCGGACTTCGACGTCCCGATAGGCACCCATCAACAGGATGCTTCGATAGTGACCGGCGCTGAACGAAGCGATGAAGGCCAACGTCGCATCGTCCAACCATTGCAGGTCATCGAAGAACAGGATGAGCGGGCGTTGCGGGCTGGCGAAGCTGTTCAGGAAGCGATGCAGCACCAGGTTGAACAGGTTCTGGGTTTCATTGGCGGGAAGATCGGCCAAGGGCGCCTGTGGTCCGAGAATCAATTCGATTTCCGGAACAAGATTGGCGATCAACCGGCCGTGGCCGCCGAGCGCTGCCAATAATTGCTCACGCCAGCGTTGTAGCTCGTCAGCGCTCTCACCGAGCACCCGCATGACCAAGGAACGCAGGGCCTGGGCCAGCGAGGCATAAGGTGCATTGTATTGCGCCTGGTCGAATTTCCCTGAGGCGAACAACACCCGATGCAACGCCAGATCCTGCTGGAGCTGGCGAACCAGGGTGGTTTTGCCGGTGCCCGAAGAACCCGAGAGCAGCACCATTTCACAGCCGCCGGTATGGCTGACCCGGGAAAACACGCCATGCAGCGCCTGCAGCTCTTCGCAGCGGGCAATCAGTCCCCTGCGCTCGTTGCCTTGGGGTAAATGACGCTGCAGGGCCGGTTCGAACGCAGCGATGTGCTGAAACTCGCTCCATTGCGCCAGGCATTCGCGCAAATCCATTTCCAGCCTGAAGGCATTTTGATAACGGTCGGCGGGGTTCTTGGCGATCAGCTTGAGAATCAGCTGGGCCAACGGCATGGGAATGGAATCGCGAAACTGGCGCGGCGACGGCGGCTGCCTCGCCACGTGGCAATACACCCACTCCACCGCGTCGCTGGCTTCAAACGGTAACTGGCCGGTCAGCCATTCATAGAAGGTCATGCCCAGGGAATACAGGTCGCTGCGTTCATCGGCCTTACGATCCACTCGCCGCGCCTGTTCCGGCGACATATACGCCAGCGTGCCGCAGATCGAGTCCGAGACGCTGTGCGGGCCGCCAGGCTGGCGCTCGACCGCGACGCCAAATCCGGTCAGGCGCACGAAACCGTCGTCACCCTGAATGAAATTGCTGGGCTTGATATCACGATGCAGCAGACCGTTGCCGTGGGCCTGGCTCAGGGCGTGTGCGGCGCCAATGGCCAGGCGCAGGAACAGGCTGATCGACAGGCTTCCGTCCGCCACTTCGTGCAGGGATTTACCACCTGGATCGTTGGCGACCAGCAGCGGGCCATCCGGTGTGTGCAGTACCGCCAGCGGCATCAAGGCCCAGCCGGGATCAAGCCGGGGCGCGATTGAAAACTCATGCTCGATGCGGCGGAAGCCACTTTCGACCAGTCGGGCAGAGCACCGTGCAATCAGCCAGGTGGGTGAACAGCCAGGCACATGCACCCGATAATGATCGATCTCGCCGTCGGCATACAGCAGTTCCCAGGACAGCAGCGCCAGCCACTGCAGACTGAAACCTTCCGGTTGCTGGTCAGGGAGGCCCCGCATACTCAACGTCGGCTCTGCACTGATGCCATTCATAACGGGTCCTTACCTGCTTAAACTACCTTCTCAAGTGCCTGCCTTATCGATTCAAGCAACGCTTCCTCGGAAAATGGCTTGTGCAGAAAACCCAGGGCGCCCGCCTCGCGCGTGCGGCGCACGGTGACTTCGTCGTCATGTGCGGACATGCAGCAAACCGCAACTGTCTTGCGCGCAGCTTTCAATCGCTCAAGCACTTCCAACCCTTGCATGCCTTTCATCTTCAGATCGAGCAATACGCAGTGTGCTTCGTCGCTCGCGGATGAAGCCAGGAACTCTTCCCCCGAAGCAAAGCCCACAGTGTGATAACCCAACGATTTGAGAAGATTGCCAAGGCCATTTCGCACGGAAGCGTCGTCATCAACAACGCAGATGAGGATCATAGGCTGAACTTCATGACAGGAAAAGTAATTAGAGAAGAATACGCTCTTGATTCAAAGAGCGGGATTGTCTCTATGTATAATTGTGCTGTTTTAATCAACTCACGGGAATCACTTGTTCCCACATCTTGACCAGCTCAATCAAAGTTCGTGCATTCATTTTTGTCATTATGTGCCGCTTATGCACTTTGGCGGTTATTTCGCTGGTGCCCAACTCGTGGGCAACCTGCTTATTCATCTTGCCGGTTACCAGTTGCGCCATCACCTCTCGTTCGCGGGGCGTCAGGGTTTCGAACCGGCGGCGGATGCTTTCGACCTGAACCCGCTCGATCAGCCCACGCTCATCGTGGTCGAGCGCCTGGCGGACGACTTCAAGCAGTTGATCCGGCTCAAAGGGCTTGGTCAGAAATTCGTGGGCGCCAGCCTTGATGGCTTTGACCGACATCGGGATGGTGCCAAAACCGGTCATGAAAATGATGGGAAAACGATGCCCGCGACGCAGCAGTTCCTCTTGCACATCAAAACCGCTGGCGGCGGCAATATTCACGTCCAGCAACAGACAGGTAGGTTGCTCGGCGAAGGCCTGTTCCAGAAACTCGTGAGCCGTCGCGAAGCACTGGGCGCTGAGGTCGGCCGAACTCAAGAGTCGAGTCAGCGAAGAGCGAATCGAGCTCTCATCGTCGACCACATAAACCATGGATGTCGCAGGCATAAACAGTAATCCGGGAGCTTGGTGCTACTGGCTGGTCGCCAGGACGCGTTGGTGGTTACGGTGAAAATGATCCGGCTCCGGCACCCCCTGGCTGGCACGCAAGGTGTTCAGCGAAGCCGGCGCTGCGCTGATTGCCAGCCGTTCGACGCACTGCGCCGACGAACCTGATGAACACGTCGATGTAGCCGTGCCCGGTGCCGGTTTGAGCCTCTGCACGATACAGGTCCGGGTCGCGCCCAACAGGCGGTAGAACTTGAACGGCCCTTCGGTCAGCACTGCCAGCAGGGATTTGAGCGCCAGGCCGACAATCGCGTCCATGACTTGTGTTCTGGAAATATCCTGGGACTGCGCGACCTCGCAAGCCTGATCCAGGGTGAACCGCCCGTCAAGCAAAGCGATCCGCCCCAGCACCCGGCGTTCGTCATGATTGAGCAGGCGATAGCTCCAGTCCACCGAAGCCTGCAAGGTCTGATGGCGCTCCGGCGCGCTGCGCAAGCCACCGGCCAACAGGTGCAGATCGCCCCGCAGGCTGGCGCAAAGCTCATAAAGCCCCAGTGCCGACGCCCGGGCAGCGGCCATTTCCAGGGCCAACGGGATGCCGTCAAGGGTGCGGCAGACCTGCGCAATCAGTTCGACACTCTGGTCGTCCAGGCCGTCGCTGTCATCGCCTGGAAAGCAGGAATCCAGCGCACGCAATCGGATCAGAAACAACTGTGCGGCATCGCTGTGCAGGATGTGCGTTCTGTCGGCGCCCGGCCCCGGCACGTCGAGGGGTACGACATTCATGCTGCGCTCACCATTGATACGCAAGGCCTCGCGGCTGGTGGCAAGGATTTTCAGGGTCGGGCAGCGCTGGGCAAGCTGCGCGCACAAGGTCGCCACGGCTTCGACCAGATGCTCACAGTTGTCGAGGACCAGCAAAGTCTCTGCGTCATTGAGGCGGGCGACCACGGCGTCGAGCATCGACTGCCCCTGCACGCCATCGACCTCCAACGCATAAGCCACTGCGTCGATAACCCGCTCGGAGCAACTGAGTTGGCCCAACGCGACAAAACACACCGGCGCCGATTGCGTGCGGGACAGCCGATGAGCAACGGCCACTGCCAGCGAGGTCTTGCCGATGCCACCCGAGCCGGTCAGGGTCAGCAATGAAGTGCTTTCCAGGGCCTGACACGCATCATCCAGCGCCGCTACCCGGCCTATCAACGCGACGTCATGGGGCAGATCGCTCTTGCGCAGCATCGGACAGCCGAATGGGCTGGACAGCACACTTGCAGCCAGAGCATTCGGCGCCAACTCTTCGTCGCCGCTGATGAGCATGTAGCCTCGACCCGGGATGGTGCGAATCAGGTCGCGATCGGTTCCCAGTGCCTTGCGCAGGGCGGAGATGTGCACCTGAAGATTGTTTTCTTCGACAACGGTCTCGGGCCAGACTTTTTGCAGAATCTCGTCTTTGGTCACCAGACGGCCCGGACGATTGATCAACAGCTCCAGGATATCGAACGCTCGCGCACCAATACGCAGCGGCGTTCCACACTTGAATACTTCTCTTAGTTCCAGAGATACATGGGCTTGACCGAGACTTATCATTCTATTCACGCTGTCCTTAGGGGGGCGGTGATTTTCTGCCGCACTACCGGCAGTGCCCTGGGGATCGATCGCTATCAAATGGCATTCATCACTGACGGTAAACCCTATATAACCCGGTAACTGCAACGCCCGATATTATCTATTGGGATAGTCCAGGCAAATACCCGAATATCACAAGATTTGAAGTGCGCACAATAATACAATTAAATAGGGGTTTAACTTGAAGTACTAGCCATGAGCCACAGATACTTTTTATATCCGCCAGCGCGGCGAACCAGCCGTTGAGCCGCCCGGGATGCGATTTATGCAACGCTCTGTTGCGCAGGCGACGGATTCTCCCACCCGATGTGTTCGCCTAAGGTGCATTCCATATCGGTTCCAGGCGGAACTGCTCTCATCACCGACATGAGCCAACGTGCATGACCCAATCGAGCGTTACACCGCTGCATGCCTCGCAGCACACCCTGACCCGCGGCCTGGTGCTGCTGTTCGCATTTTGCTGCGGAGCCATCGTTGCCAATATTTATTACGCGCAACCTATCGTCGAACTCATTGCGCCAGACGTCGGTCTCTCGGCCCACAGCGCTAGCCTGATTGTCTCCCTGACCCAGATCGGTTACGCGCTGGGGTTGCTGTTTCTGGTACCGCTGGCCGACCTGCTGGAAAACCGCAAGCTGATGATCGGCACCGCCATTATCGCCACCGGCAGCCTGTTCGCCGCCAGCATGAGCCAGCACCCCAACGGATTCCTGATGATTTCGTTGCTGATCGGCTTCAGCTCGGTGTCGGTGCAGATGCTGATCCCGCTCGCCGCGCATCTGGCCCCGGAAGAAACCCGTGGCCAGGTCGTCGGCAATATCATGGGCGGCCTGTTACTGGGCATTCTGCTGGCGCGTCCGGTTTCCAGCCTGATCGCCGATCACTTTGGCTGGCGTGCGGTATTCATGAGCGCGTCGGTGGTGATGCTGGCGATCATTGTCCTGCTGGCATTGACCATCCCGAAACGGGCCCCCGATCACAAGGCCAGCTACGGCCAGTTGCTTGGCTCATTGATTACGCTGCTGCGCAGGCATTCGGTGTTACGCCAGCGCTCGCTGTATCAAGGCCTGCTGTTCGCCGCGTTCAGTCTGTTCTGGACTGCCGCGCCTATCGAGCTTTCGCGGCACTTTGGCTTGTCGCAAACCCAGATCGCCCTGTTTGCCCTGGTCGGCGCCATCGGCGCCATCGCTGCGCCCATTGCCGGTCGACTGGCCGATGCGGGACATACCCAGCGCGCCTCACTGCTGGCGCTGACACTGGCACCGATTGCGCTGCTGATCGGCCTGACGCTACCTGGCTACACCGTCATTGGCCTGGCGGTTACCGGTGTGCTGCTGGATTTCGCGGTGCAGTTGAACATGGTGCTCGGCCAGCGCGCCGTCTACGCGCTGGACCCCGCCAGCCGTGGTCGCTTGAACGCCCTGTACATGACCAGCATCTTTATCGGCGGCGCCATAGGCTCGGCGGTGGCCAGCAGTCTTTATGAACAAGCCGGCTGGCACGGCATAGCGCTGTTCGGCGCTGGATTGCCACTCATTGCATTGGGGATATTTTTACTGGCCGGGCGCCGGAAAAAAATCGCCGCCTGAGCCGAACCTCAGCTCAATAAAACGATGGCTCCGCGTTGCCGACCGCGCCAGACGCTGGGGCTGGTCCCCACCATACGGGTGAATACCCGGGTCAGGTGCGGCTGATCGGAAAAGCCGCATTGCCCGGCAATCGCCGCTAACGGCAGTTGCGGTTGTGCCTGGAGCAGTTCCTTGGCTTTTTCGACACGCATTTGCAGCAACCAGGTGTGCGGGGCAACACCGGTAGCTTGTTTGAAAGCCCGGGAGAAGTGGCTGCGGGACAATGAGCATTCCTGGGCAACACGCTCTACGGACAGATCATTGCTCAGGTTGCCGGCAATCATCTCCTTGGCCAGTCGCTCCTGGCGAGGCGTCAGCGTGGTGGTGAATTTGCCAGCAGTCGAGGCAATCCGTCCGTAGTGCTGAATCGAATGCGCACACATCGCCAACAGGATGTGATCGATGAACAATTGATTGGCCATTGCCGGATTCTGCAACGCTGGCAACATGGCGTGAGCCAGGTGGTACAACACCCTGTCCTGAGCGCCCTGCTCATAACGGAACCCGTCGATTTTGCGCCCACGGTTCTCCGCCTGATACTCATCCAGGGTTTGTCGGGGAATGTTGAAGCGCAGATTGTCATAGGACGCGCGATGCTGGCAGCGCAGCTCGTCACCCATGAATGGCAACGACACGCTGCCTTGTCGATAACCGCCGGAGTAACTCAAGCGTCGCCCGCGCCACAGCCGGTGTTCGGCGAAATCCTCCAGCTGAACAATGATCGAAAAAGCATCAGCGCATGGAATATCAATGATTTTGTCGGGATCGGGACGTGCGTGAACCACCCGCGTGGCAGTGAATTTTTCGTTGTTCAAGTGCGCAATCGAAGGGGCGTCCACGGGGTTTCCATCAGGTAATCGCAGCCGCTACTGTATCGCCAAATCAGCGAGGCTGCGAGCCATCGGGACAGTCCCCTACTGGATCAACGGCACATGCGCCGCGCGCTGGTAAGGGCCGTATTCGATCGGCACCCATTGGAAATGCTTGTCGACAGCGGCAATGTGGCCGATGCCGGGAAACGGCAGATGCGCCGCCGCGACCCAGATTCCCTTGGCCGCTGCCGAGCTGAACACCTGCTCGCGACTGGCCTTGGCTTGCTGGGCATTGACGTCAAAGCCGATGGTCACTTCCGGATGATCGAATTGCACGGCCAGGTTGTGCACCAGATCGCCCATGAACAGGATGCTTTGCCCTGCGGAGCTGAACAGATACGTGGTGCTGCCTGGCGTGTGCCCTGCTTCCAGCGCGGTCTGTACTTCAGGCACCGGCGACTCGCCAGGTTTAAAGGTCTTGAAGCGGCCAGCCGCGATGTAGGGCGCCGTTGATTCCTGAGCGATCTTGAAGAACTCCCGGGCTTTTTTCGGGACGCGAGCCATGGCATGCGGATCGAGCCAGTAATCGGCTTCGGGCTTGGCCGCATAGACCGTCGCATTGGCGAAAATCGGTTTCTGCTGAGCATCCACCAGACCGCACACGTGATCCAGGTGCAAGTGGGTCAGCAGGATGGTGTCCACCTGCGCCGGTTCGTAGCCCGACGCCTTGATGTTCGCCGACAGGAAACCTGCGGTCTCACCGATGCAAGCGCCTGCGCCGGTATCGACCAGAATCAGGTGCTTGCCGGTATTGATCAGGAACGCGTTGAATGCGGTCTGCACGCCGGGGGTATCAATGGAGCGACGCGCCAGCAGCGCGCGAATCTGCCCCGGGCTCAAGCCCTTGAGCAAGTCCGGCGACAAATCGTTGTAGCCGTCAAACAGCGCTGTCACTTCGTAATCGCCCACCGCGAGCCGGTGATAACCCGGCACTTGGGTCTTCTGTTGCGCGGGCGGCTGGGCGAGCGCCAGTCCTGAAGCCAACGCCAAGGCCAAAACAAGCCCTCGCAGGATGGGTGAAGTGGACTGACGCATGACGACCTCTCAAACATAACGGACTGGAATGGGTCCGCATGATGGGAGAAACGCAATGCGGCGGATTGAACACTTGTGCTGGCTTTTCTGTTGCAGGGCAAAGCGACGAACATAACCCTGAATCATGCCCACGCTTTAGAAATCCACGCGATCTTGTAGGACCGGACTCATCCGGGAGTGCGGCGACTGGACTGATGCCTCCGTACTCAGCGTGAGGCTCAACCCTTACGAGGTCTGATCCCGTTAAGGATCAACCCTTGCAGGTTCTCCAGGGTCTGAGCGAAGAACGCCGGGTCTTGCAGCGAATTGCCGGTCACTGCGCTGATTTGCCGGGCGAAGTCGGCGTAGTGCTGGGTGGTCGCCCACAGGGAAAAAATCAGATGGTGCGGTTCGATGGGCGCCAGCTTGCCCGCATCGATCCAGCCCTGAATCACCGCCACCTTGGCTTCGACGATATCGCGTAACGGCTGCTCAAGTTCAGCCAGCATCAGCGGTGCGCCCTGAATGATTTCCAGGCAGAACAAACGGGATTCGGCCGGGTGATCACGGGACAATTCCAGCTTGACCCGAATGTAGTCGCTGATCGCCTGAATCGGGTCCTGCTCGGCGCTGAACCCACGCAGCGGTTTGAGCCAGACATCCAGTAGCTGGCGCAGCACGCTGGTGTACAGCTCTTCTTTACTGCTGAAGTAATAAAGCAGGTTGGTCTTGGACACGTCGGCCATGCTCGCGACCTGATCCAGACTGGTGCCATGCAGGCCAAAGCGGGAAAAAATCTCCAGCGCCGCTTCGAGAATCGCGGTGCGCTTGCCTTCGACAAGACGCGTGCGACGGCTCAGCGTGGAAGCGCTGGCGGCCCGGGTGCCTTTGTCCTTCGCCACAGGCTTGGCTTTGGCCGCAGCGACCTTGGGCTTGACCACGCGCGTGCGTTTGAGGGATTTGGGCGGGGCGGCGGGAGTTTCGTTATTCACGTTTACGACCGATTCGATAATGCGTACGGGGGCACTTTACCCCGCAAGACCGATCTTGGGTATTTGCAGGTTCTTTGCAGGAGCGAACCTGTTCGGAAGGCGGCGTACCCGACACGACGCGTCTGTGTGGGAGCGAGCTTGCTCGCGAAGGCATTGTTTCAGGCGATACAAAATGTCGACTGCACTATCGATTCGCGGGCAAACCACGCTCCAACAGATTGTGTTCGGCGTTTCTGCCCCATCGCCGTGCGCCATGCACAAACCAAGTGCTCTAACCTGGACCAGATGGTCTGAAATTTAACAATTCATTTACCAAGTCATTGTTTTAAAAACACAAATAAAAGCTGGCCTGCTTCATGCAAAAGCTTTTGCGTACCGTGTTCCCGACGCTTTGGGCAACGCAATCATCGTTCGCATGCAAGAGGCCTTCTCATGGATATTGGAATCTTCATCCCCATCGGCAACAACGGCTGGCTCATTTCAAGCAATGCGCCGCAGTACATGCCGACCTTTGAATTGAACAAGGAAATCGTGCAGAAGGCCGAGCACTACGGCTTCGAGTTCGCGCTGTCGATGATCAAGCTGCGCGGCTTTGGCGGCAAGACCGAGTTCTGGGAACACAACATGGAGTCGTTCACTCTGATGGCCGGACTTGCCGCCGTCACCCGTCGCATCCATTTGTTCGCAACGGTCGCCACGCTGACCATTCCGCCGGCTATCGTCGCGCGCATGGCGTCGACCATCGATTCGATTTCCGGCGGTCGCTTCGGCGTCAATCTGGTGACTGGCTGGCAAAAGCCGGAGTACGAGCAAATGGGCATGTGGCCGGGAGATGAATTCTTCTCGACCCGTTACGAATATCTGGCCGAGTATGCGCAGGTGTTGCGCGATTTATGGAGCACCGGGCACAGCGACCTCAAAGGCAAGTACTTCACCATGAACGACTGCCGGGTCAGCCCCAAGCCCCAGGCCGAGATGAAAATAATCTGTGCCGGGCAAAGTGAAGCCGGCATGGCGTTTTCCTCGCAATACGCCGACTACAACTTCTGCTTCGGCAAGGGCGTGAACACCCCGATGGCCTATGCACCCACTGCCGCGAAGCTGATCGAAGCCAACGAAAAAACCGGCCGCAACGTCACTTCTTGCCCGCTGTTCATGATCATCGCTGATGACACCGACGAAGCCGCTCGCGCCCGCTGGGAGCACATCAAGGCTGGCGCCGACGAGGAAGCGATTGCCTGGCTCAGCGAAAAAGGCGCTGCGGACAAGAGCCCCGGTTCGAACATGCGACAGATGGCCGACCCCACTTCTGCGGTGAATATCAACATGGGCACGCTGGTCGGCTCGTGGGCCAGCGTGGCGCGGATGCTCGATGAAGTCGCGACGGTGCCTGGCACCCAAGGCGTGATGCTGACCTTTGACGACTTCGTGAAAGGCGTCGAAGACTTCGGGCAAAAAATCCAGCCGCTGATGACCAGCCGCCAACACATCAACCCACTGCAGGAATCCGCCTGATGAATGCACCCGCGCAAACCTCCGGTTATTGGCTGCCGGAATCCACATCGCCAACCCGGCAACTGCCCGCACGTCCTGAAGCCCTGAGCATGAAGGCGAGCGAGACCGCATTGATCGTGGTCGACATGCAGAACGCCTATTCGACGCTGGGCGGCTATCTGGACCTGGCCGGTTTCGATGTCAGCAGCACCGGGCCGGTGATCGCCAATATCCAGAAAGCGCTGACCACCGCCCGCGCCGCCGGGATGCCGGTGATTTTTTTCCAGAATGGCTGGGATCCCGAATACGTCGAAGCCGGCGGGCCGGGGTCGCCCAACTGGCATAAATCCAACGCGCTGAAAACCATGCGCAAGCGTCCTGAGCTGCAAGGCAAGTTGCTCGCCAAAGGGGGCTGGGATTATCAACTGGTGGATGAATTGCAGCCGCAGCCCGGCGACATCGTGGTGCCGAAAACCCGCTACAGCGGTTTCTTCAATACCAACTTCGACAGCCTGTTGCGCAGTCGCGGCATCCGCAATCTGGTGTTCACCGGCATTGCCACCAACGTCTGCGTTGAATCAACCCTGCGTGATGGCTTTTTCCTCGAGTACTTCGGCGTTGTGCTGGCCGATGCAACGCATCAGGCCGGTCCTGACTTTGCCCAGCAGGCTGCGTTGTTCAATATCGAAACCTTCTTCGGCTGGGTGTCCAGCGTCGAAGATTTCTGCACCACCTTCAGCACTCAAACCGCTGCGATCTGAGGAGTTTCATCATGGCCAAGAAATCAATCATTCCTGCCGGCACCAGCAAACCCATCGCGCCCTTCGTGCCGGGTTCCATGGCGGATGGCGTGCTGTACGTTTCCGGCACCCTGCCCTTCGACAAGGACAACAATGTGGTGCATGTCGGCGATGCAACGGCGCAGACCCGCCACGTTCTGGAGACGATAAAAGGCGTGATCGAAACCGCTGGCGGCACGATGGATGACGTGACCTTCAACATGATCATGATTCGCGACTGGGCGGATTACGCCAAGGTCAACGAGGTGTATGCCGAATACTTCGCCGGGGAAAAACCGGCGCGTTATTGCATCCAGTGCGGGCTGGTGAAACCCGAAGCCTTGATCGAAATCGCCAGCATCGCGCACATCGGCTGAACCCATAACGAAGCGGACGCACGAGCGTCCGCGCTGGAGTCTTGCATGCACTATGAAATACTCGGCTGCCAGGCAGCGGACGCACCGACGCTGGTGTTGAGTTCCGGTCTGGGGGGTTCCGCGCGTTTCTGGGCGCCGCAACTGCCGGTGCTCACTGAGCAATACCGCGTCGTGGTCTACGACCAGGCCGGAACCGGGCGCAGTCCGGCCAGCCTTGCCGAGGACTACTCGATTGCGAGCATGGCCGGTGAATTGCTGGAAATGCTCGATGAACTGGACATCCAGCGTTGCCATTTCATTGGCCACGCGCTGGGCGGACTGGTCGGGCTGGAGCTGGCCCTGCAACGCCCGCAATTGCTGCAAAGCATGGTGTTGATCAACGCCTGGAGCAGCCCCAATCCCCACAGCGAGCGCTGCTTCGCGATCCGCAAAAACCTGCTGCGCGATACCGGCCCAGCCGCTTACGTTCAGGCGCAGGCGCTGTTTTTGTACCCCGCCGACTGGATCGCCGCGCACAGCGCACAGCTGGCCGAAGATGAAGCCCACGCCTTGGCGCACTTCCCGGAAACCGACAACCTGCTGCGGCGCATTGCTGCCCTACAAGCCTTCGACATTGAAGACCGGCTGCATCAGATCAAGACGCCGACCCTGCTGATCGCCAATCGCGACGATATGCTCGTGCCGTGGCAACGCTCGCAGCATCTGGCGGACAAGCTTGGCGGGGCGCGCCTGGCGTTACTCGACTACGGTGGCCACGCTTCCAGTGTCAGCGACGTTGAACCCTTCAATCGCGAACTTGTTAATTATCTTGCTGGCCAGACCCGAGCGGAGACACCGACATGCAAATAGCCGAACTCCCCGTTGCCGCGCCAACGACCGCACCCGCGCCGATTGCACAGCAGGATTTTCGCGACGCCATGGCCGGCCTGGCCGCAGCCGTCAACGTCATCACCACTGATGGCCCCCATGGCCGGTTTGGTTTTACCGCCACGGCGGTGTGCAGCGTGACGGATTCGCCGCCGACCCTGCTGGTTTGCCTGAATCGCTCGGCATCGGTCCATCCAGCCCTCACCGCCCATGCAACGCTGTGCATCAATACCTTGACCAGCGAACAGCGCGAGCTGTCCAACCTGTTCGGTGGCAAGACGCCCATGGCTGAACGCTTCGCCGCCGCACAATGGTCTGAATGGGTCACCGGTGCGCCAATTCTCAATGGCGCAGCGGCCTCCTTTGATTGCCGGGTCAGCCAGACTGTCAGCGTCGGCACACATGACATTCTGTTCTGCGAAGTATTGGCACTGCGTCGGCAGAAGGATGCGGCGGCGCTGGTGTATTTCGACCGAAACTATCACCAATTGCCTCCTGTCCAGCCGTCGCCGACTGGAATCAGCCATTCAAACGGATGACACAACCAAGCGAGCAAACTTCAGATGAATGAAGCGCCAGACACCGAGAAATAATATCGAACTGCCATCTTTCCGACGTCAGATTTTAATCACCTGCCGATCATCGGAAGTCGCGAATTTTCCCAACTACGAGGACTCCATCTATCGACAACATCAACAATAGAGGGATGCAGACATGCATCATTCCAGACATTACCGAATCGACTATCTATTACACGGCAAGTACAAGAGCTTCTATGTCTGCGCCCCGGCAATGGACAATGCGTCAGCCTGGAACTGGGCGGCGGTGGATGCGGGATTTGGCCAGATACCCAAATACCGCATGGACAAAGTTCCTGTTATCAGTAAACCCAAAGCCGAGCAATTCGGCCTGAGTGATGTGCAGTGGACAGAGTCATGAGCGTTATTTAAGCGACCTGTTCGATCATTGCACGAGCGCTCTCAAACGGGCCTCAAGTGCAGTTTCGAAGAACACATGCAAGTTATCTATTTCACTGTGACTCACCGTTCCCGAAGCCTCCAGGCCGAGCACGAACCCATCGGCACGTGCACCAGACTTGACTGCCTGGATCATTGAGGATGCTTGTTCTATTTGTCTGAGCAGGCGAATGACCTGGCGTTTGACGGGTTCGGTGAGGATCAGTGTTTCGATGTTCATCTCGTCGGCGTCTCGTTAATCATTTGAATAATGACGCGCAGTCGGACAGCGCCGACCGGTGCCATTGATTACGAAACAGCACTTCGTGGAAAGTTTGCCTGATCATTGATCAGGCTGACGAACGGCGATCTATATAGCCCCGGCTTTACCGAGGCTATATCAGGTGATCGGGACTACTGACGCTCCGCTCGCGGAACCCTGGCCTGATAGGCCGGTAACGACGCTGCATAGGCCAAGGCTTCTTGTCGGGTGCCGAAAGAACCCAACCGATCATCCTTAGTACAGACTTTCCACGGACCGCTATTAACGCTGATGACTTGATAACCATTGATCTGCATCTTCGAGAGCATGGGCGTGCTCATACAGTTACCTCCATTTCAGTCAAGAGAAAGGGATTGCCTGCCTACCTTACACCCCGGCGAACGCGATCCGCGTGCCTTACGTCGCGTCACCCTCCCCCGCAAGCCCGGCAGATTTGACCGGTGACCTGCGCAGAAAGATTTGCACGTCCAATATTATGGTATACCATCAGACGCAATACACACCAATAACCCTGTCTGGGAGCCGCTCATGAGTTTCGAAATTCGCAAAATCGTTAGCTACGCCGAGGAAACCTTCATCGAAGGCGGTAAAGCCACCGACAAACCGGTGACCATGATCGGCCTCGCCGTGGTGATCAAAAACCCGTGGCTGGGCCGTGGTTTCGTCGAAGACCTGAAACCGGAAATCCGCGCCAATTGCTCGCACCTGGGTGAATTGATGGTCCAGCGTCTAACCGATGCCATCGGCGGTGCCGACAAAATCGAGGCCTATGGCAAAGCAGCAGTGGTCGGTGCCGATGGCGAGATCGAGCACGCTTCGGCAGTGATCCACACCCTGCGTTTCGGCAATCATTACCGCGAAGCGGTCAAGGCCAAGAGCTACCTGAGCTTCACCAACAAACGCGGCGGCCCCGGCACCTCGATCCAGATCCCGATGATGCACAAGGATGACGAAGGTTTGCGCTCGCACTACATCACCCTGGAAATGAAGATCGAAGACGCGCCACGCGCCGATGAAATCGTCGTGGTCCTCGGGGCTGCCAATGGCGGGCGTCTGCATCCACGGATCGGCAATCGCTATATCGATCTTGAAGACCTGGCCGCCGAGAAAGCCCAGTAAGACTCATAGTGCAGGAGCGATCCATGATTCGGCTCACCGCTGAGCGCACCCCCGCCGGCACCAGTTACCTGGCGACCGGCCAAGGCCATCCCGTGGTGTTGATCCACGGCGTTGGTTTGAACAAAGAGATGTGGGGCGGCCAGGTCGTAGGTCTGGCTCCGCACTATCGGGTCATCGCGTACGACATGCTCGGCCATGGCGCCAGCCCGCGCCCGGCGGCCGACACGCAATTGCGTGGTTACGCCGAACAACTGGAGGAACTGCTCGACCATCTGGGCCTGGCGCAGGCCACGGTCATCGGTTTCTCCATGGGCGGGCTGGTCGCGCGGGCTTTCGCCCTGCACTTCCCGCCGCGCATTGCCGGCATGGTGATTCTCAACAGCGTGTTCAATCGCTCTGCCGAGCAACGTGCCGGCGTCATTGCCCGCACCAGCCAGGCCGCCGAGCACGGGCCGGACGCCAACGCAGCCGAAGCGTTATCGCGCTGGTTCAGCCGTGAATATCAGGCGGCCAACCCGGCGCAGATCGCTGCGATCCGCCAGGTATTGGCTGACAACGACCCGCAAGGCTATCTGACGACGTACACCTTGTTCGCGACCCAGGACATGTACCGCGCCGATGACCTGGCCAGTATTCAAGTGCCGACCCTGATCGCCACTGGCGAACTGGACCCCGGCTCCACCCCGGAAATGGCGCGGCAACTGGCCTCGCATATTCCCGGTGCACAAGTGGCGATACTCCCCGAACAGCGGCATATGATGCCGGTGGAGTCGCCGCGACTGGTCAACCAGGTATTGCTGGAGTTTCTGACCAAGGCTGACGTAAACAATCAGGCAAAGGGGATCGTTGCATGACGCTCGCGCGCTTTCAGATGTGTATTGATGGGCAATGGGTCGACGCCCTCTCCGGCAAGACTTTCCAGAGCCTCAACCCGGCGCTGGCCCAACCCTGGGCCGAGTTGCCCGACGCCGACGAGGCAGATGTGGACCGTGCCGTGCAGGCCGCACAGCGGGCGTTCGAAAATCCGGCCTGGCGCAAACTGACCGCCACGGCGCGGGGCAAATTGCTGCGCCGCCTCGGCGACCTGATCGCTGAAAACAAGGAACAACTGGCTCAGCTGGAAAGTCGTGACAACGGCAAGCTGATCCGTGAAACCCGAGGCCAGGTCAGCTATCTGCCCGAATTTTTCCACTACACCGCAGGCCTGGCGGACAAGCTCGAAGGCGGCACCCTGCCGCTGGACAAGCCCGACCTGTTCGCCTACACCGTGCATGAACCCATGGGCGTGGTGGCCGGGATCATTCCCTGGAACAGTCCGCTCTATCTGACCGCCATCAAGCTCGCGCCCGCGCTGGCCGCCGGCAATACCATCGTCCTCAAGCCTTCGGAACATGCTTCGGCAACCGTGCTGGAACTGGCGCGCCTGGCCCTTGAGGCGGGTATTCCGCCCGGCGTGGTCAACGTCGTCACCGGGTACGGTCCGAGCACCGGCGCAGCCCTGACCCGGCACCCGCTGGTACGCAAGATTGCTTTCACCGGTGGAGCGGCGACCGCCCGCCATGTGGTGCGCAGCAGTGCGGAGAACTTCGCGAAACTGTCCCTGGAACTGGGCGGTAAATCACCCAACATCATTTTTGCCGACGCCGATCTGGACAGCGCCATCAATGGCGCGATTGCCGGGATCTACGCCGCGTCCGGGCAGAGCTGCGTGTCCGGCTCGCGATTGCTGGTGCAAGACGAAATCTATGACGAGTTCGTTGAACGCCTGGTGGCGCGCGCCCAACGTATCCGCATCGGCAATCCTCAGGAAGACGCCAGCGAAATGGGGCCGATGGCTACCGCGCAACAACTGGCGGTGGTCGAAGGCCTGGTCGCCGATGCGCTGGCCGAAGGTGCGCGCCTGCGCACCGGCGGCAAGCGACCGCCAATGGACACCGAAGGTTGGTACTACGAGCCGACACTGTTCGAATGCGACCGCAACTCGATGAAGATCATGCAGGAAGAAGTGTTCGGGCCGGTGGCTTCGGTGATTCGCTTCAAGGACGAAGCCGAAGCGCTGGCGATCGCCAATGACTCGCAGTTCGGCCTGGCGGCAGGCATCTGGACCCGCGACCTGGGCCGCGCCCATCGCCTGGCCCGGGATGTCCGCTCCGGAATCATCTGGGTGAACACCTATCGCGCGGTGTCAGCCATGGCCCCTATCGGCGGCTTCAAGAACAGCGGCTACGGTCGTGAAAGCGGCATCGATTCGGTGCTGGCCTATACCGAACTGAAAACGGTATGGATCAACCTGTCGGCAGAACCCATGCCCGATCCGTTTGTGATGCGTTGAGAGAACCAAATGCCGTAGGAGCGAACTCCCTACGGAGAAATGCTTCACTTCAGTTTTATGAGAGGCCCTGAAATGATCGAACCTGGTATTTACAAAGAAGTCATGGGCTCGTTTCCGTCCGGCGTCACGGTGGTCACCACCCTGGATGCCGAAGGCGGGATCGTCGGTATCACCGCCAGCGCCTTCAGTGCGCTGTCCATCGACCCGGCACTGGTCCTGTTCTGTCCCAACTATGCTTCGGACACCTACCCGATCCTGCGCGACAGCAAACAATTCGCGATTCACCTGCTGTCCGCCGACCAGACGGCCGAGGCCTATGCGTTCGCCAGCAAAGGCAAGGAGAAGGCCAAGGGTATCGAATGGCATTTGAGCGAACTGGGTAATCCGCTGCTGGGCAAGGCGACGGCGATCATCGAATGCGAGCTGTGGCGTGAATACGATGGCGGCGATCACGCGATCATTGTCGGCGCGGTGCGCAATCTGATCCTGCCGGAAAACCCGCTCACACCGATGATTTATCACCGGGGCAAGCTGGGTCCGTTGCCAGTTCTGGTCTGACCGGCATGGGTCGTACAATCAAGTCCGGTCCGGTTGCAGTCAGCGTGTCGCATGCAGGAGCCTGCGTGATAAACTCGCCGCTGTTTTTTGCTGTGCCGCCGGCGAGATTTGCCGATTCGCGGCCATGCACCGGACTTGCAGAGCGTAACGGCTCTTTTCGCTTCACCCATGACAGTCACAATCAGAGCGGGACTCCATGAAACGCCTTCCACTCGACGACAGCTTCAAGGTCAATCGCAACCCTATTACCCTGCGCGAAATCGTGCTGGACAAGCTGCGTAGCGCCATCATGAATTTCCAGCTGCTGCCCGGCGATCGCCTGGTGGAGCGCGATCTGTGCGAGCGTCTGGGCGTGAGTCGCACTTCGGTTCGCGAAGCCCTGCGCCATCTGGAATCCGAGGGCCTGGTGGAGTTCGCCGACGCCAAAGGGCCGCGCGTGGCAATCATCACCCTGGAAGATGCCTGCGATATCTACGAGCTGCGCTGTGTGCTCGAAGGCCTGATCGTGCAGTTGTTTACCCTGCGCGCCAAGGCCAGGAATATCCGGGCGCTGGAAAAAGCCCTCGAGGAAAACCGCAAGGCGCTCAACGAGGGTGAGCTGCAACAGGTCATCGACTCGGTGCAGAGCTTCTACGACGTGCTCCTCGAAGGTTCGGGCAACCATGTCGCCGCCACTCAGTTGCGCCAGTTGCAGGCCCGCATCAGCTATCTGCGGGCGACCTCCGTGTCCCAGGAAAACCGTCGCAGCGCCAGTAACGAAGAGATGGAACGCATCGTTGCGGCCATCAAGAGCGGTGATCCGCTGGCCGCGCACCAGGCGTCGGTGGATCACGTGCGCAGCGCCGCCAAAGTGGCCCTGGATTACCTCAAGCTCAAACAGAACGATGGCAGCAAGGTTCGTGAAATCGTCGAGCCAGTGGCACTCAAAGAACCGCGCATAGGCCGCTGACATGGTCGCCCCGCGCTTCTGTCCGCAATGTGGTGGCGCTGACCTCGCTCAGCGCATTCCCGCGGGTGACACACACCCGCGATTGATCTGCGGCAGTTGCGCTTACGTTCATTACGTCAATCCCAAGATCATTGCCGGCTGCATCATCGAGCGCGACGGCAAGTACCTGTTGTGTCAGCGCGCCATACCGCCGCGTCCCGGCACCTGGACGCTGCCGGCGGGTTTCATGGAGAGCGGCGAGACCACCGAACAGGCCGCACTGCGTGAAGTCTGGGAAGAAACCGGGGTGCGCGCCGAAATCGTTTCGCCCTACTCGATCTTCAGCGTGCCGCGCATCAGCGAGGTGTACATCGTATTCCGCGCCCTGGCCCTTGAGATCACCGGACAGTTCGGCCCGGAAACCCTCGCCTGCCAGTTCTTCGCTCCCGAAGACATTCCGTGGGACAGCATCTATTACCCGGCAATCCGGCAGATCCTCGAGCGCTACATCGAAGAACGCCGGACCGGTTCATACGGGATCTACGTTGGCAACGACGATACCGGCAAGGTGCATTTCATTCGCTAGCGCCAGATTCCTGTGGGAGCCGCTACCACGTCCTCTCAAACCCCTTCCACAATCACAATCTCGGCCGTCGACGCGCCTTGGCGATAACTCAGTGCATCCTGATACTGCGCCGAGTGGTAGCAGGCCAGTGCCTGTTCATACGAATCAAATTCGATCACCACGGTGCGCTGCGCAACCGCCTTGCCTTCCACGGCCTCGCTACGCCCTCCCCTGGCCAGAAACCTGCCGCCATACAGCGTGAACGCCGCCGGGGCGCGTTGTGTATAACCGGAATATTGCTCCGGATCGGTCACGTCCACCTGCGCAATCCAGTAACCCTTCATCTTCACCCCCACCCGTTGAAAAATATCTGTCGCTTATGATTTAACTGTCTTATGGTATACCACAAATAAACAACGATACGACAGCCGGAGCCCGCCATGCCCTTCAACCGAATCGAAGAAATCATAGAGGATTACCGTCAGGGCAAGATGGTCCTGCTGGTGGATGACGAAGACCGGGAAAACGAAGGTGATCTGCTGCTCGCGGCGGACTGTTGCGATGCCCAGGCGATCAGCTTCATGGCGCGCGAGGCACGGGGCCTGATCTGCCTGACCCTGACCGACGAGCATTGCCAGCGTCTGGGCCTGGAACAAATGGTGCCCAGCAATGGCAGCGTGTTCGCCACGGCCTTCACGGTATCCATCGAAGCGGCCAGCGGGGTCAGCACCGGTATTTCCGCTGCTGACCGGGCCCGGACGGTTGCCGCTGCGGTAGCCAGTGGCGCCTGTGCCGAGGATCTGGTGCAACCGGGCCATATCTTCCCGCTGCGCGCCCGGGAAGGTGGCGTGCTGACCCGCGCCGGCCATACCGAAGCCGGTTGCGACCTGGCGCGGCTGGCCGGTTTCACACCCGCCTCGGTGATTGTCGAGGTCATGAATGACGACGGCACCATGGCCCGACGCCCGGATCTGGAAACCTTCGCCGCCCGGCACGGCATCAAGATCGGCACCATCGCCGACCTGATTCACTACCGCTTGAGCACCGAGCACACCGTTCTGCGCATCGGCGAACGGGAATTGCCGACGGTACACGGCACCTTCCGTCTGATCAGTTACGAGGATCGCATAGAAGGCGGCGTCCACATGGCAATGGTCATGGGCGATATCAAGCGCGAAGAGCCGACGCTGGTGCGGGTCCACGTTATCGATCCGCTGCGGGATCTGGTGGGTGCCGAATACACCGGACCGAGTAACTGGACGCTGTGGGCCGCTCTGCAAAAGGTCGCAGAAGTGGGCGCTGGCGTGGTGGTGGTGCTGGCCAATCACGAGTCATCCCAGGCGCTGCTCGAACGCATTCCACAATTGACCCAGGCGCCTCGGCAGTTCAGCCGCTCGCAGTCGCGGATTTATTCGGAAGTCGGCACCGGGGCGCAAATCCTGCAAGACATTGGCGTCGGCAAACTGCGGCACATGGGCGCCCCGCTGAAATACGCAGGCTTGACTGGCTACGATCTGGAAGTGGTGGAGACCCTGCCTTTCTCGGGATGAAGGCCGCTAAAAACAGGTTTTTTTCAGGTATTTTTTTGTTTTTCAGGCTGTTTTTCAAGCCGCCGGCAACACGCTGAAAGCCCTGCCACAAGGGCGATTTACCCAATATACAAAGGGGCTAAAGGCAATCACTGCGCACAATTTCAGTGATCTTTGACAGCTAAACCCTTGCAGAAAGTTTGGAATACCATAATATGATATTCCGTAGACCGAAAGAACAGTCAGGCGCGCTCCAGCACCGGAGACAGCACAAACAACAGCCCCTGACACGGTCGCCCGTACCAAGGCCCAATGGACCTACTGCTCCCGATAAGCGGGCAACAACAGCCCGCTCAAAACACAACAAATGAGGGCGTACAAAATGGTGTTGAGTAAACGTGCAATTGCAGTCCTGACGGCCGGCGTGTTGTCCGTATCAGGCGTCGCGGCGATGGCCGCCGACAGCATGAACTTCGTCAGCTGGGGCGGTTCGACTCAGGACGCCCAGAAGCAGGCCTGGGCGACGCCTTTCAGCAAATCCAGCGGCATTGCGGTGGTGCAGGACGGGCCGACCGACTACGGCAAACTCAAGGCGATGGTTGAAAGCGGCAATGTGCAGTGGGACGTCGTGGACGTCGAGGCGGACTTTGCCCTGCGCGCCGCCAGCGAAGGCTTGCTCGAACCGCTGGACTTCAACGTCATCAAGAAGGATCGCCTCGACCCGCGCTTTGTCTCCGAGAGCGGTGTGGGTTCGTTCTTCTTCTCCTTCGTGCTCGGCTACAACGAAGGCAAGACCGGCAAGAACAAGCCTGAAGACTGGGCCGCACTGTTCGACACCAAGACCTTCCCTGGCAAACGCGCGCTGTACAAATGGCCAAGCCCGGGCGTGCTGGAGCTGGCGCTGCTGGCCGATGGCGTTGCCGCCGACAAGCTTTATCCGCTGGATCTGGATCGCGCCTTCAAGAAACTCGACACCATCAAAAAAGACATCGTCTGGTGGGGCGGCGGCGCGCAATCCCAGCAACTGCTGGCTTCCGGTGAAGTCTCCATGGGCCAGTTCTGGAATGGCCGGGTCTTCGCCGTACAGCAGGACGGCGCGCCAGTGGGCGTGAGCTGGAAGCAGAATCTGGTCATGTCCGACTTCCTGGTGGTGCCAAAAGGCGCCAAGAACAAGGACGCAGCCATGAAGTTCATCGCCGAGGCCACTGCAGCCAAAGGCCAGGCCGACTTCTCCAACCTGACGGCCTATGCTCCGGTGAATCTGGACAGCGTGCAGCGTCTGGACTCGACCCTGGCGCCTAACCTGCCAACAGCGTACGCCAAGGACCAAATCACTCTCGACTTCGCGTACTGGGCCAAGAACGGTTCGGCCATCGCGACACGGTGGAACGAATGGCTGGTCAAATAAAAATGACGGCCGGCACGGCCCGTCAATCCAACCCTGCCGGTGGTGCTTCCAGCACCGCCGGCGCGGTACCCAACCCAGTGGTGGCAGCCAGGCAATCGGTTTCCTTGGCACAACGCTGGCGCGGCAGCCGCAATCTGCTCCCGGCCCTGATTTTTCTGGGCCTGTTCTTCTTCGCGCCACTGATCGGGCTATTGCTTCGCGGTGTGCTGGAGCCGACACCTGGCCTGGGCAACTACGAACAACTGTTCGCCAACTCTGCCTATTCCCGGGTGTTGTTCAATACGTTCTCGGTGGCCGGACTGGTCACGTTGTTCAGCCTGCTGCTGGGTTTCCCGCTGGCCTGGGCAATCACGCTGGTGCCACGCGGTTGGGGCCGCTGGATGTTGAACATCGTGTTGCTGTCGATGTGGACCAGTCTGCTGGCGCGCACTTATTCCTGGCTGGTGCTGCTGCAAGCTTCCGGGGTGATCAACAAAGCGTTGATGGCCATGGGGGTAATCGATCAGCCGCTGGAAATGGTGCATAACCTGACCGGCGTGGTGATCGGCATGAGTTACATCATGATTCCGTTCATCGTGCTGCCGTTGCAGGCCACCATGCAGGCCATTGATCCGATGGTGCTGCAGGCCGGTTCGATCTGCGGCGCGAGTCCCTGGACCAACTTCTTCAAGGTGTTTTTGCCACTGTGTCGGCCGGGGCTGTTTTCCGGCGGGCTGATGGTCTTCGTCATGTCGCTGGGTTATTACGTGACCCCGGCATTGCTGGGCGGCGCGCAGGACATGATGCTGCCGGAGTTCATCGTGCAGCAGGTGCAATCGTTCCTCAACTGGGGTCTGGCCAGCGCCGCTGCGGCGTTGCTGATCGTGATCACCCTGGTGCTGTTTTACTTCTACCTGAAGCTCCAGCCGGAATCCCCGGTCGGCGCCAGCAACGCGAGGTAAGCCGACATGCTCCTGACTCCCAATGCCATGAGCCCGGGGCTGCGCTTCGGGCTGTACCTGACCACGGCCCTGATCGCGCTGTTCCTGATCCTGCCCATCGTGTTTATCGTGCTGCTGTCGTTCGGTTCATCACAGTGGCTGGTATTTCCACCGCCGGGCTGGACGCTGAAGTGGTATCAGCAATTCTTCTCCAACCCGGAATGGATGGCTGCCGCGTTCGCCAGCCTGAAAGTCGCGGTGCTGACCACGATCTGCGCGGTCGCCCTTGGCCTGCCTACGGCGTTTGCCCTGGTGCGCGGCCGTTTCCCGGGTCGCGACCTGCTGTACGGCATTTTTACCCTGCCGATGATCGTGCCGCTGGTGATCATCGCGGTGGCGGTCTACGCGCTGTTCCTCAAGCTGGGCTACACCGGCACACTGTTTTCATTCGTGGTCAGCCACGTGATCGTCGCCCTGCCCTTTACCATCATCTCGATCATCAATTCGCTGAAGCTGTTCGATCAGTCCATCGAAGACGCGGCGGTGATCTGCGGCGCATCACGCCTCCAGGCCATCGTCAAAGTGACCTTCCCCGGCATCCGTCCCGGCATGGTCGCCGGTGCCCTGTTCGCGTTTCTGGTCTCGTGGGATGAAGTGGTCCTGAGCGTGATGATGGCCAGCCCGAATCTGCAAACCCTACCTGTCAAAATGTGGACCACCCTGCGTCAGGACCTGACACCCGTGATCGCCGTCGCCTCGACGCTGCTTATCGGTCTGTCAGTCATGGTCATGGTGATCGCAGCGACGCTGCGTCGACGCAACGAAGCGAGGAGTACGTCATGAGTGCGGTGATTAAAGAAGCCGGCCAGCAGGATCAGAAAATCCTGGTGAGTCTGTGCAACCTGAACAAGCATTACGGCGATTTTGCTGCCGTGGACAACATCTCGCTGGATATTCAGGACGGTGAATTCCTCACTTTCCTGGGTTCCAGCGGCTCGGGCAAAAGCACCACGCTGTCGATGCTGGCCGGCTTCGAAACGCCCAGTTCCGGGGAGATTCTGGTCAGCGGCAAATCGCTGATCAATGTGCCGCCACACAAGCGCGACATCGGCATGGTATTCCAGCGCTACTCTCTGTTTCCGCATCTGTCGGTGCGCGACAACATCGCCTTCCCGCTGGCGATTCGTAAAATGCCCAGCACCGAACGGGAAAAACGCGTGGATGCGATGCTCAAGCTGGTGCAGCTCGAACAGTTCGCCCATCGTCGCCCTTCGCAGCTTTCCGGTGGCCAGCAGCAGCGCGTGGCAATTGCCCGTGCGCTGGTTTACGAGCCGCGCATTCTGTTGATGGACGAACCTCTCGGCGCGCTGGACAAGAAACTGCGGGAAGAATTGCAGGACGAGCTGCGTCAGCTGCACCGCAGGCTGGGCATCACCATCGTTTACGTGACCCACGACCAGGAAGAAGCCATGCGTCTGTCCCAGCGCATTGCGATCTTCAGCCACGGCAAGATCGTCGGCCTGGGCACGGGCTATGACTTGTATCAAAACCCACCAAATGCCTTCGTCGCCTCGTTCCTGGGCAACTCCAACTTCCTCAAGCTCAAGGCCCAGAGCAACGCGGCCGCGACGTTTGAAGGACAGCCGCTTTCCATCCGGCTGACTGCCAGCCTGCAGGCCGGGCAGGACGTATTGCTGATGATTCGCCCGGAAAAAGCCCAGGCGCTGAGCCTCGAACAGGCCGCCAGCGAGCCTTTGCTCAGTGGCTGGAACGAAGTCACCGCGAGCGTCACCGAAGTGCTGTTCCTCGGCGAAAGCCAGACCTGCTCGGTGGTCACCGACAGCGGCACGGCAATGACCGTCAAGGCGCTGTCTGCCACCGGCATGCCGATGAAACCGGGCGACAAGGTGCGCGTACGCTGGGCCGCTGGCGATGCCTGTGTGTATACCGAATGGGCCGAGAGTGATTTGAACAAGGTGGCTGGCGCCCACTGATCCCTGACGTGTCGGCGATGCCCTCCCCTGGAGGGCATCGTCGTTTTCAGCTAAACCAAAGTCGCGTAAAAAGCGCTTGCAACACCGGTATTACGGTATACCATAAACCAACAAACGCGTTACTCACGACCAGAAAGCAGCCAAGACCCGCACGCAGAGGAAACGAACATGATCGACGCAAATGCCTACAAGAACGTCATGGGCTCGTTCCCGTCGGGCGTGACGGTGATTACCACGCTCAATGACGATGGCGAAGTGGTCGGCCTGACCGCCAGCGCCTTCAGTTCGTTGTCCATGGACCCACCGCTGGTGCTGTTCTGCCCCAATTACAGCTCGGACTCGTATCCGACCCTGATCAAGAACAAGCGCTTTGCGATCCATTTCCTGTCCGGCACCCAGCAAAGCGAAGCCTATGCCTTCGCGCGCAAGGGCAAGGACAAGGCAGCCGGTATCGAGTGGACCCTGAGTGAACTGGGCAACCCGTTGCTCGCCAACGCGACGGCGATCATCGAGTGCGAACTGTGGCGCGAATACGAAGGCGGCGACCACGCAATCATGGTCGGCGCGGTGAAAAACCTGATCGTCCCCCAGCTGCCGAACAGCCCGATGGTGTATTGCCGAGGCAAGATGGGCGCATTGCCCGCGCTGGTGTGAGCCAGCGCCAACCCGGGCAATACCGAAGCCGGCTTATTCATTCGCAAAACAAAAAATCGAGGGAAAGCGTCATGAAATTTTCGTTGTTCGTGCATATGGAACGCTGGGATGAGCACGTCAGCCACCGGCAGTTGTTCGAAGACCTGACCGAGCTGACGCTGATGGCCGAAGCCGGGGATTTCAGCACCGTGTGGATCGGCGAACACCACGCCATGGAATACACCATTTCCCCAAGCCCGATGCCCTTGCTGGCGTATCTGGCGGCAAAAACCACGAAGATCCATCTCGGCGCGGGCACGATCATCGCACCGTTCTGGCATCCGCTGCGGGTGGCGGGCGAATGTGCCCTGCTGGATGTGATCAGCAATGGCCGCATGGAAGTCGGTCTGGCGCGCGGCGCCTATCAGGTGGAATTCGACCGCATGGCGGGCGGCATGCCCGCCTCTTCCGGTGGTCAGGCGCTGCGGGAAATGGTCCCGGTGGTGCGCGCGCTGTGGCAGGGCGACTATGCCCACGACGGCGACATCTGGAAGTTTCCCACCTCTACCAGCGTGCCGAAGCCGATCAACACGCCGCCAATGTGGATCGCCGCCCGCGACCCGGACTCCCACAACTTTGCCGTCGCCAATGGCTGCAATGTCATGGTCACGCCGTTGATGAAGGGCGACGAAGAAGTCGTCGACCTGAAGAACAAATTCGAAGCGGCCCTGGCCAATAACCCGGATGTCCCGCGCCCGCAGCTCATGGTGTTGCGCCACACCCACGTGCATGCCGTCGATGACCCCGAAGGCTGGCAAGTCGGTGCCAAGGCGATTTCGAAGTTTTATCGCACCTTCGATGCCTGGTTCGGCAACAAACAGACACCGGTCAACGGGTTTCTGGAGCCAAGCCCGGAGGAGAAATTCAAGGAACGCCCGGAGTTCGAGCTGGAGAATATCCGCAAGAACACCATGATCGGCACCCCGGAACAAATCATTGCCCGGATCAAGTACTACCAGGAACTGGGCGTCGACGAATTCAGCTTCTGGTGCGACAACAGCCTGCCCCATGCCGAGAAGAAGAAGTCACTGAAGCTGTTTATCGAGCACGTGGTGCCGGCGTTTCGCTGACACCCGAAATACCGCCCTCGCGAAGGAATTTTCAGGCGCCGCAGATGTGTTGCCCGAGCCGACGCCCTCCCGGATAAATCCGGTCCTACGGGGCTTGGGGTTGACCCTCCGGCCTCATCGAGGACAAGTCCTCTCCCACCCGGTTCTACACGTCCTGAGTGGGAAAGGAGCAATATGGCGTTCCGTGGGAGCGAGGCTTGCCCGCGAAGAACGATAACGTGGTGTGTCTGACCCACCAAGGCGCCCGATTCGCGGGCAAGCCTCGCTCCGACGAATTCAGCGCCGTCCTTGTGGGAGATTCTATGTTGCAGGGAAACCCTGCAACCTTAAATCAGGTTGATATTCGCTGTGGTTTTCATCACGCCGCCAACCCCTTCCCCGCCCGCTCAAGATTGCGCCACAACCACACCGGCAACACATCGGGATCGAGACTATCAATCAGGTTCTTCAACGTCAGCCCCAGCTCGGTATCACCCTCGATGACCAGCCGTCTGCGAAAAAACAACGTATCCGGATCCTCCTGACGGCTGGCCAACAGCAAAAACTCGCGCCAGTTGCCGCTGATGGTTACGTCTGCCGTGGCGTGCTCGGCGATTCGCAAGCCATTCTGGTTCAGGGTCAGGTACCAGGACAAACCCAGATCCGGGATCCGCAGGCACAACCAACGCCCGCGCAACACTTCAAACTCACCATCGCGCAACGGCTCGGCGAGGCAACGATTCAGTGCCTGTTGCAACGCCAGACGCTGCACCGTAAACGGCACGCGGCGCACCAGCGGCAGCAAGCGGTCGGCACCTTTCAACAACCATTTTTTTCGGTTCAGCACAGGCCAACCTCCTCGACGCGCAGCATGCCGGCCTGGCCATGCCAGTAGCCATTACATCCGTCAACGAACAGTGGCGGCGTCTCGCCCGAGCGGACCCGCTGATAAGCGCCAATGATTTCTGCCATGCCTTGGGCACGCGGGCTCAAACGCAACACGTCGGCCCCGCAAGCCACCAGCCCGGAATAGTCAGCCAGAAGATTGGTCACCTCGGCCGACATCGTTTGGATACCGTTGAGGGTGAACAACGATTGCCCTTCCTGACTGGTCAATGCCAGGCCGTCGGGGTAGTTGATGCAGCAAAACTGGCAGTCATCCTTGGGCCGGTTTTCCGCCCGGGCGGTGAAGCAGCGTGCGGAATACGCCAGCGGCAAATGCCCGTACGCGAAGATTTCCACTTCCGGCACCTCATGACCCAGTTCGCGCACTTGCTCAAGCACATCGCCAATCAACGCCGCCGAACACTCCACGGGCGGCACCCAACGGGTCATGCCGCTGTCCAGCAGCTGCACCAGCGCGTGGCCGTTGTACAGATTCAGGGCCGGACCGCCCACGAATGGTAACTTGCGTTCAGCGAGGAATTGCACCGCGCCCATGTCGTTGGCTTCCACCAACAACTCGCCGTTGTCGCACAGCCGCCGCAGGCTGGACAGTTCGGAAGCGGCTTCGATCAGCGTCAGGCTGGAGATCACCAACTGTGCCTGGCTGCAGGCCTGCAACTCGCGCCCCAGTCCCAGCCATTGATCCAGGGAAAACGCCCGGCGTTTCGAACACACGGTTTCCCCCAGATAAATCACATCCAGGGGCAAGGCCGACATCTCGGCGTAAAAGTGACTGAGTTGTTGTTTGTCCCAGTAAAACAGGACCGGTCCAAGGCTGAGCTTCATGTTCCGTCCCTCATTGCCATGATCGATGATAAGCACCCAGGGTGGTCTGGCTGCCTTCGGACAAGCCCGCCAGCACCTGACGCCATTCTTCCTTGACCCGAAAATTGCCTGGCGCACCGCGATGGGCATCCAGTGCCGCCCGCCAGACCCGGGTGACTTGTTCGACATAGGCCGGGCTGCGTTGGCGACCCTCGATTTTTACCGCTTCGACGCCGATAGCCTTGAGCTCCGGCAGCAAGTCCAGGGTGTCGAGACTGGTGGGCTCCTCCAGTGCATGAAAGCGCTTGCCGTCGACCAGGAAACGACCTTTGCACAAGGTCGGGTAACCGGCGGGTTCGTCAGGGGTGTAGCGATCGATCAGCACTTCGCTCAGGCGCGCGCTCAAGCCTTGGGCGTCCTCGCTCCAGCGCACCGCCCTGGCGGGTGAACAGACACCGCACAGGTTCGGCGACTCGCCGGTTATGTAGGAAGACAGATGGCAACGCCCTTCGGCCATGATGCACAAGCTGCCAAAACCAAACACTTCGATGGGTACCGGGCTGCTGGCGGCCACCTGACGGACCTGCGCCAATGACAACACCCGTGGCAGCACCGCGCGACGAATGCCGTAGCGCTGCGCATAGAATTGCAGTGCAGCGGCGTGCGTCGCCGAGCCCTGTACCGACAGGTGCAACGCCAGTTGCGGATGACGCTGACTGGCGTAATTGAGCACCCCGGGATCGGCGGCGATCAGCGCATCCACGCCGAAGTCGGCGGCGCGATCAACCGCTCGCTGCCAGCGCTCCCAGCCCTTGGGTTGCGGGTAAGTATTGACTGCGACGTAGAGTTTGCGCTGATGCTGGCGGATGTGGGCGACGGCGGCGTCGAACTGTTTGTCGTCCATGTTCAGCCCCGCGAAATGCCGGGCGTTGGTGTCATCGCGAAAGCCGACATAAACGGCATCAGCGCCTTGGCGCACCGCCGCTTTCAGCGCAGGCAGGCTCCCTGCCGGGCAGACCAGTTGCATGGGTAATCCTCATGAAAAAACGCGTCTCGACCCTCGCCCGATGCGGTGATGCACCGTTGGAAAAGGCGCTGCCAGTCTAGCCAGACCGGCAGCCACGACCTTGACGACAATCAATTGCCGTTACTGCATCAGGTCAGCGAAGGACAGGAACATCACGTTGTCGTGCTTGAGCACTTGCTGCTCGCACTCGATGACCGCCAACCCGTCGGCCCAACAGGCAGCCGTCAACATCGCCGAGCTTTGCTGAGGGTGCAGTTCCACGCTCAACCGGCCTTCAGCATCTGGCGTCAATCTGGCCCGCAAGTACTGCCGACGCTTGTTACGTTGCAGCCAGTCGAAGCCGGCCGGCACCGCCAATGGCTTGGGCAGCACATCAGTCACCCCCTGGGCCCGGAGCAGGAACGGACGCACGACGACCAACGCGGTAATCATCGCCGCCGAGGGGTTTCCCGGCATGCCGATCCAGGGTTTGCCGATCACATTGCCAAAAGCCAAGGGTTTACCCGGCTGAATGGCCAGGCGCCAGAAATCTACGCTGCCCAGTTCCTCAATCGCCTGCTTGAGATGATCTTCCTCGCCGACCGACACACCACCGGAACTCAGCAGCAGGTCGCATTCCGAAGACGCCAGTGTCAGGGCATGTCGGCTGGCCGCCAACTCATCGGCCATGACGCCATAGTCGTGCACCTCGACGCCCCAGCCACGCAATAACGCCGCCAGGCAGTAGCGATTGCTGTTGTAAATCTGCCCCGGAGCCAGATGATCGCCCGGCTCACGCAGTTCATTGCCGCTGCTGAGCAAGCACACCTGCAACGGGCGATAAACCTCGACTCGCGCCACGCCAGCGCCGGCCAGCAACCCCAGTTCCTGTGCACGCAGACGCTTGCCGGCTTTGAGCAACAGATCGCCTCGACGAACCTCCTCGCCCTTGTGGCGTACGTGATCGCCAACTTTCACCAACGGGAACCAGACCCGCGCACCCTCAATCCGGCAGCGTTCTTGTGGCACAACGGTATCGGCGCCGGGCGGCAATGGCGCACCGGTGAATATCTGCACCGCCTGCTGCGCCGACAAGGGCGAATCGGCCGGATCCCCCGCTGCAATTCGCCCGCCAAGCGGCAGATAACCGCCCTCTGTTGGCAGGTCGGCCGCCCGCAGCGCATAACCGTCCATGGCGCTGTTGTCCCAGGCCGGCAGGTTCACCGGGGAATGAATGTCCGCCGCCAGAACCCGGCCCATGGCCTGCTCCAGAGGAATCATGTGCGACAAAGGCGGTGGCGGCACCTGATCCAGCAGACGCTGAATAGCCTCATCCACCGGCATCAAGTGACCGCTGTCACACACCGGGCCGGTCATGAACGCGTCCCGCAGGCGTCGATGCCCCGCGGGGTTTGCGCTTTCAGATGCGGGGCGAAATTGCACGGCCCGGTGCGACTGTCCAGTTGTTCCAGCAAGATCATGTTCCAGGCGGTCCGGCAGGCCCCCGGCGAACCTGGAACGCAGCACACCAGCACGCCATTGCTCATTCCGGCCAAGGCCCGCGACTGCAAGCTGGACATGCCGATTTCCGCCAGGGAGACCTGACGGAACAACTCGCCAAAGCCTTCCACGTGTTTATCCAGCAACGGCAGGACCGCTTGCGGCGTGTTGTCGCGGGCGGTGAAACCGGTGCCGCCGGTCATCAATACGACCTGCACTTTGGGATCGGCGATCCACCGGGAAACCGCTGCGCGGATCTGGTAGATGTCGTCGGTGACCAGATCACGATCGATCAAGACATGCCCGGCCGTTTGCAGCAGATCGGTGAGTGTCTGACCCGAGGTGTCGGTCTCGAAGCTGCGTGTATCGCTGATCGTCAGCACGGCGATGTTCAGGGGTTCAAACGTGCGTTGCGCCAGATGGGCCATTTCAAAGCCTCCCGTAGATGAGCATAGGCTCAAGCCTGAACCGGAATCGCGGCGTGGCCTATTCCTCCATGGAGGTACCTCGACCGGCTCAAGGCGCCAGGCGGTTGCGAAACCACACGCCGTTTTGCAAGCGATAATCGATGCGGTCATGCAAGCGGTCAGCGCGCCCCTGCCAGAACTCCAGGCGCTGTGGGCGCAGGCAATAGCCGCCCCAATGCGCGGGTCGCGGCACGGGTTGATCAACAAACCGCGTGATGGTGTCGGCCATCAACGATTCAAGCGCTGCCCGATTGGCCAGCGGCTGGCTCTGCGGCGAAGCCCAGGCACCCAGCCGACTGGCCTCCGAGCGCGACTCGAAGTACGCGTCCGAGAGCTGTGCCTGAAGTTTCGACACCTGGCCTTCGATGCGAACCTGACGCTCCAGCCCCGGCCAGAAAAACGTCATGGCGGCATTCGGGTTACCCGCCAGTTGCCGGCCCTTGTCGCTCTGGTAATTGCCGAAAAAAGTAAAGCCTTCGTCGCTCAAGCCCTTGAGCAGCAGCACCCGGCAATGCGGATTGCCTTCGCTGTCGACCGTCGCCAGCATCATGCTGTTGGCCTCGATCGGCGCGCACTCGGTGTCCCGCGCCTGCTGCATCCATTGGCGGAACAGCGTCAGCGGATCGTCCAGCGCCGCCTCGTCCTGCAGGCCATTAAGGGTGTAGCTACGGCGCATCTCAGCCAGGGAAAGGGGCATGACAGTGATCTCCAGAAGGTTTCACGCAGTGTGCAAAGCCTTGCGCGAGACCACCTTGACCACCATCAACACTTGGCATGCAAAGGATGCGTGCGTTTACTTGAGCCGCAGACGCCGGGCCAGTTTGTGCAGGTTGCTGGGATCGACTTCCAGCAGCCGCGCGGCCCCGGCCCAGTTGTTTCCGGAAAGACTCAGGGCCTGGAGAACCTGTTGGCGCTGACAGTCATCGACCGCGACGCTCAAGGTCTGGAAGGGCACAACCGACGCTTCCTCCAGCAGCGGCTCAACCATCAGCCCCGATGCCCTCAGCGTGTTGTCGAGGTCGAGAATCGCGGGTTCCAGCGTCATGATCTGCGTGCGACTCGTACCGCGACTGAGCTGCTTCAACGCGGCGCGGCTGATCACATGTTCCAGCTCGCGCACATTGCCCGGCCAGCTGTACGCCAGCAAGGCCCGCTCGGCTGCCGGCGACAGTCGCAAACCACGCAGCCCGAGCCGGGCCCGATTGAGTTCCAGGAAGTGCCCGGCCAGCATCAACACATCGTGTCCGCGCTCGCGCAGCGCCGGGATGGGCACCGGATACACCGAAAGTCGGTGATACAGGTCCGCGCGAAACAGACCGTCGCGGATACTGTCGGGCAGATTACGATTGGTCGCGGCAATGATCCGCACATCGACATGCAAGGGTTTGTCCGCCCCGAGGCGCTGGATTTCGCCGTTCTGCAAAGTGCGCAGCAGCTTGGCTTGAACGCCGAGCGGCAATTCGCCCACTTCGTCGAGAAACAGCGTTCCGCCGTTGGCGGCATCGAAACGTCCGGCACGGTCATGGGTGGCGCCGGAAAACGCGCCTTTGACATGGCCGAACAACTCGCTCTCCGCCAGGGATTCCGGCAAGGCCGCGCAGTTGACCTGTATCAGCGGCTTGTGACTGCGTCGCGAGAGGCGATGCAGCCTTCGGGCAAACAACTCCTTGCCGACGCCGGTCTCGCCTAAAAGCAACACGGGCAGATCGGAGTCGGCCAATACGTCCAGCTCAATCAGCAACTGGTGTAACACCTCGCTGCGGCCGAGGATTTCCCCTTCATCCACCGGCGTACGCAGGTCCTGAAGATCGCTGCGGGACAGGCGCAAGCTGCGGTTTTCCTGCTCAAGGCGGGTGACCCGCACGGCGGCTTCGATCTGCAAGGTACATCGCTTGAGCTCTTCATGGGCACGGCTGTCGAAGGTGCCGGCATGCAGCGCATCGAGGGTGATCGCACCCCAGATCCGGCCTTCCACATACAGGCTCACGCCCATGCAGTCATGCACCGGCAACGGCTCGCCGACAGCGTGATCGAGCAAGCCGTCGTAGGGGTCAGGCAGGCGACTGTCGGGCTCGAACCAGGTGGGTTCACGCGACGCCATGATCGCCGCCAGTCGAGGATGCTGGGCGATGACAAACCGGCGCCCGAGCGCCTCGTGCACCAGCCCCACCGTCGCAACCGGCCTGAGGCTGTCGCCATCCAGACGAAGCAAGCCCACGGCGCCACTGTTGAAGTATTCGCGCAGGGTCTGGACCAGTCGTTGCAACCGCACGGCATTGGGCAACTCGACGATCAGGTCGGCAGCCAGGCTTTCACGCAGCATGGTAGTCATTACCCTCTTGGGTTGGATTGACCCTGAAGCGTCAGGGTTTCTATCACCACAGCCAAAAATAAATTCATGATTATCAATACGTTAAAAAATGGCATGGCGGATGCAATGAGTCTGGGGAACCGTTGAAATCCCAATCAAGGAACCCCGATGAGCCAGACCCTGCAGGAACAAAGCCTTGGCCAACTGGCCTGCGATATTCCCGGCGCCACCCGGATTTTTCACTCACTCAAGCTGGACTTCTGTTGCGGTGGACATAAAAGCCTGCGTGAAGCGGCGCTGGGCAAAGACCTCGATCCGGCACTGATTGCCGACGCCCTGAACCTGCTGCAAGACGCTGGCGAGAACCAGCACGACTGGCGCAACGAACCGCCAGAACGCCTGATCGCCCACCTCCTGACCCGTTACCACGCCCGCCACCGGGAGCAACTGCCGGAGCTGATCCGTCTGGCCCGTCGCGTCGAACACGTCCACGGCGCACGCAGCAGTTGCCCCAACGGTCTGGCCGACCTGCTGACCGACCTGCAACAGGAACTCGAAGGCCATATGCTCAAGGAAGAACAAGTGCTCTTCCCGATGCTGCAACAGGGCTTTGGCCCCCAGGCTGCGCCGCCGATCCAGGTAATGCGTTTCGAACATGATCAACACGGGCAAACCCTGGAGAAGCTGCTGGCCCTGACTGACAACATCACCCCGCCGGTCGATGCCTGTAACACCTGGCGGGCCTTGTATCGCGGGCTGCTGGAGTTTCGCGATGACCTGACGCAACACATTCACCTGGAAAACAACGTGCTGTTCGTCAATGCCCTGAACCCTCGTCATTGAACGATTGCCGCACCACCAAACCTGCGCCAACCCTCCGGCTGGCGCGGGTTTTTCTCTGCGCCACTCAAGGCTGCCAATAGAACATGGCCTTGGCGAGAATCACGATCAACACCATGTGCCCGAGGATGCTGCGGCGAATCCAGCTGGCGCGGGCATTGGACAGTCGCGCGTGGGTCAACCAATAGGCCAGCAACAGGTAATGACCAATGATGCTCAAGGCCAACAGGATCTTCAGGCTCAGCAACGTGCCGAAACTGCTGGCCAGCGGCTGACTCAATGTGCCCCGGTGCTGCCACGCCAGACCGATACCGGCGCCATACAGCAGCAATACCACGCCATGCAGCACCTTGCGCGAGCGCACCGCAATGGCCTGATCCGCCGTGCTCTGCGCGGTGTCCGTCAGTTGCAGGCGGGCTCGATGCCAGATCACCACCTCGAAAAACAGCGTGCCGATGAAGGCAATCGCGGCCAGCAAGTGCGTCACCAATAGCAAGGGGTACATGACTGGCAACCTCCTCAGGTTCGCTGATTTATCCCGGATGACCGTCAACGCGGGTCCGCAGCAGCATCGGCCCATAGCGCCAGGCGTACAGGGCAAACGCCAGCGTCCAGCACACACCGGCCAACCAAAGCGCCGGCAAAGGAAAAAACAGGATCAACACGACCCGGCTCAGACACGCGAGGTTGAGCAGGATGAACGCCAGGGTCATACCCGACGGTGGCTCCAGCGCGCGGCCGGTATGGCCCAACGTAACCCGCGCGATCATGGCCAACACCAGGCCGCCCATCGCACCGATCGTCAGGCAATGCACCGCCAGACTCGGATTGATCGGCAGGCCAAAATGCCACAACGCCATGCCCAGGCAAGCGACCGCCAGCCAGCCATACGCCAGGTGCAACGACCACAACAACGGCACGCGCCAAAGTGCCCGATCATGCCAGCGAATCAGGCGCACCAGATGCCCTGCCGCAACTATCGTGAACAACAGGCCCACCCAGATATTCGGGTACAGCGCGGGCCCTGCGGCATAGGCCAGCGCCAGCAGCGCAGAGCCCGCCAGCAGCAGCCGATCCAGCCATGGCCATGCGGCGACACCCTCGACCCGGCCGAGACCGCGCTGGGTGAAGAACGGAACGACCCGCCCGCCGATCAAGCCCATCATCGCCGCCACCAGCCAGATCCCGGTCAACACGCCCTGGCGCTGCCAGCCTTCATGACCTTCAACCAGCCCGTACAACGACAGACCATCAGCCGCCGCCAACAGCAGCAATACAATCACAATCGGGTAGTTACGCTTTTGCCGCACCTTCCACAGGGTGAAGCCCATGAGCACCGCCACCGCCAGCGGGAATGACAATTCCAGCACCGCGAGCAACGGCCATGGCGCATTGGCCAGCCAGGCGATTCGCGCGCCCAACCACAACAGTGCCAGCGCCGCCAGCGGTGTCCCGCTGATACCCGGACGACCGGTCCAGGTCTGCACGGCGGTCAGCAGAAAGCCCGCGATAATCGCCAGGCCGAAACCGAATAACAATTCATGCCGATGCCAGCCCAGCCAGCCGCCTGCCGGTTGCCATTCCGATAGCGAACCGCCGAACGCCATCAGCCACAGCGGTATGGCCAGCACCGCCAACAGGCAGCCCGCGAGGAAAAATGGCCGGAAGGCCAGCCGTAACAGCGGCGGGATCGCCATCGCTTTACGGCGCTCAAGCACTTGCATAAAGCCACTCCTCTACCTTGTTGCCAACCTGACACTCAGCTGCAAGCGTCGAGGAAAATACGGAGTTCGATCATCGGGTATCGCGGATCAAACGTCGTTGTCGCAAATCAAGAGTGCAAGGGCCGTGCCTCCGCACCGAATCCCCGTCGCAGCAGGCTTCCCGGGTCGGCGCGGTCATCCACTCAAAGTCTTTATGACTCTTCAATGGTCATAAAGACCCGTTAACGATGGTCATTTTAACCTCACACCTCTACGCCCTCCCCTAAACAGGGTCTTTGGCGCATGGCCCGGGTCTTGCTGAGCATGGGCAACCTTAGCGAAACCTTGATCCTTCTCGATTACCCGGAGTCGTCATGAAAAAAGTCATCCAGCCCCTGGCCTGGTTTGTGGTGTTGACCTCAGTCCTGGCCCTGGCCAGCAGCCTTTCTCTGGGCCTCGTCTGACGGGATAGCCGCCGTTTTTCTTAACCTTCAGGATGAATTCCATGGTGTTACATCGCGTCCATCACCAGATTTTGCGCAGTCATCATTTGTTCGAGCCGTTGAACGAAGAACAGCTGGATGAACTGATGAGTGCCAGCCAATTGCTGAGCATCGATAAAGGCGAACCGCTGTTTCGCCAGGGCGAGCCGGCCGACTCGTTTTACTTCGTGATTGCCGGGGCGGTGAAAATCTACCGCCTGACCCCCGATGGGCAGGAAAAGGTGTTTGAAGTCATCGGCGAACGGCACACCTTCGCCGAGGCCATGATGTTGATGGACACCCCCAACTATGTGGCCTCGGCCGAAGCGGTCTGCCCCACTCAGCTCTACCGGTTATCCAACAGCACCTACATGCGCCTGCTGCAAAGCAACAGCCGGCTGACCTTTGCACTGCTCGGCAAGCTCTGCGTTCGCTTGCACCAGCGGGTCAATGAAATCGAAACCCTGTCCCTGAAAAACGCCACCCACCGGGTCGTGCGTTACCTGCTGACGCAGCTGGTGCGTGCGCAACCGGTTCAGAGCCAATTCGAGCTGCCGATGGCCAAGCAGTTGATTGCCGGGCATCTGTCGATCCAGCCGGAAACGTTTTCGCGGATCATTCGGCGCCTGATCGATGAAAAGATCATTACCCAGGACGGTCGCCAGATCGCCATTCTTGATCGTCTGCGCCTGGAACAGTTCGAGTGAATGCCATGCCCGTCTGCCTGTACTGCCAACGCGCCAATCCACCTCAGCAAACCGAGTGCTGCCAATGCGGCATGCCGCTGCCGGCGCTGGCCGAACACGCCGCAACGCGTCGACTGCGCCGGTTCCAGTGGTTCTGCATCGGTTTGACGATCTTTTGCGTGGCGATGTTTTTCTGGCTGCCGCGCGGCATCAGTTGATGCTGCGCTGACAAACTGGCTCACGGCTGGGTCAGCTGGCGATACAACTGCGGCAGGCGCAGCGGTAATTGCTCAGGCTGGCGGATCAAGGTGTAGCCATTGGCACCGAACATGTACGGCAGATAATCCCCCGCCTCACGATCAATGGTGATGCAGAACGGCGTCAGTCCTTGGCGCCGCGCCTCCAGCACTGCTTCGCGAGTGTCTTCAACCCCGTAGCGTCCCTCATACAAATCCAGGTCATTGGGCTTGCCATCGGTCAGCAGCAGCAACAGTTTGCTGCGCCGCTTGCTGCAACCCAGCAATTGCGTGGCCTGACGAATCGCCGCGCCCATGCGCGTGTAATAGCCTGGTTTGAGCCCTTGAATACGACCTCGGGTGTTGTCGTCATAGCGCTGGGTGAACGACTTGAGTTCCTGCATGCGGACCTGTTGACGCCGCAGCGAGGAAAACCCGTATAAGGCGAAGTCATCGCCCAGCCCCGACAGGGTTTCGCCAAACAGCAGCAGGCTGTCGCGGATGACGTCGATGACGCGATGCTCATCGTTGAGGTGCGCATCGGTGGACATCGACACATCGGCCAGCAACAGGCACGCCAGGTCGCGGCGGGTCTGGCGTTGTTCCATGAACAGACCGCGCTCGGCGCACTGGCCGTGCTCGCGTTCAACGTGAAAATCCAGCCAGGCCTGCATGTCCAGTTCCGAGCCCTGGGGTTGCTGGCGTAACCACTGGCGGTCATTGCGCAAGTGCTCGAACTGACGCCGCAGACGGTGAGCCGAGGCCTTCAACCGCGCCGGCAGCGGCTGCGCCTCACAATCACGGGGCACCATCATTTGCAGATTGACGAAGGCGTCCTGCATCCGCTGCTTGCGATAGTCCCACTCCGGCAACTTGATGCCTGCGCCCAGGGGAATATCGTCGACATCGGCCGGCGGCAGGTCCAGGTGCAGCTTCAGACCTCCGCCCTTGCGCAGTCGGGTGCGCGACAGGGTCAGTTCATCCAGGTCGTCGGCGACTCTGGCGGCGTCCGGGTCTTCGCTGTCGTCCGCCCAGCGATCCAGGTCGACATGCTCGGTCCAGCTGAACAGGTTCTCAAGGCGTACCACCAACAGCCCGCCATCCCGGGAATTGTCATCAATGCGTGTGGCGCGTTTGCGCCCGCCTTGCTGCTCGCCGGGAGGCGTCGTCAGAAACGCTTCGGATTCATCGCCCAGATCGGCGGCCAGCGGGCTGGCGAGATGTTGCGGCGGGTACAACCACAACGGCAGCGGCCAGGCGGCCCGCTCACTGCGCGGGAAATCCTCGACGCTGCCCGGCTCGCGCAACGCCTGACATAACGCGCGTTCCAGGGCCGCTTCACTGCGGCTCAGGGTTGCCGGATCCGGGCGCAATTGCAGGTGGGCATCGACCAACCGGGTGTAGCGCGCACGCAAGGCCGGATAACGCAATAACAGCATCCGGGTCCAGCGTTGGTTGTCCCGGCCCCAGTGGCGCATCGGTCCAGCCTGCGCCGCCAGCAAGGCCAGCCAGCGATAGAGTTCCTCGTTCAGTGCGGCGTCAGGAAACACCGCCAGGCTCGACGGCAACCGCAGGTTGTTCTCGTCACACCACGCCAGCGGCACTTGTTTGCAGGTGCCGGCGATCTGTTGCAACACGTTGCGCCGCAGCAGCAGATCACGGTCGCTGGCCGCTTCCACGCCGATACCATTGGCACCACCCATGGCGCGAAACAACAGCGCCAGCGGGCGTTGCTGATTGAGCAACTCGACGCGTGCGTCGGGGAAATCCGGGCTGGCGCGGCGGGTGATGAAGCGATGCCAGACGCTACCGACCCATTCTTCCAGTTCGACGGTAAAGGCCATGTTCCATGTCCTTTTTGAAATAAAAAAACGGCCCGCTGTCTCAGCCGGGCCGACCTTTTCTAGCCGTGATCCCGATTCATGAAGGCACCACCGGCGCCGGGGCACGCAACGCTGCGCGACCCCGCTGCCGGAAGCTGAACAAGTAGCAGAGCAGCCCGGCGAGGAAGCCGATGCCCGCCACCAGACGCGCCCAGAACAGCACTTGCAGGCGTTCGACCGTGGCCATGAACGGCAAGGCGGTGCCGTCGATCTGCCAGCGTTGCAGGTAAACCTGCACGACCCCGGCCGCTGTGAGGAACAGCGTGATCATCACCATCGACAGCGTCATCAACCAGAAGCCCCGGATCTCCAGCGTCTGCGAGCGCTCGTCACCGGCTTCACCCAGTCCACGCAAGCGCGGCATGGCGTAGCTGATCAAGGTCATGACGATCATCGCGTAAGCCCCGTAGAACGCCAGGTGTCCGTGCGCTGCCGTCAGTTGCGAGCCGTGGGTGTAGAAGTTGACGGGAGCCAGGGTGTGCAGAAAGCCCCAGACGCCGGCGCCAAAGAAGGCCGTCACCGTCGTGCCCTTGGCCCACAGCGTTGCCGCTCGGTTCGGGTGCTGGCGCCGGCGGTTCTTCACGGTGCTGAAGGCGAATATCACCATCGCCAGGAAGGGCAACGGTTCCATGGCGGAGAAGATCGAACCGACCCACAACCAGACCTCGGGCGCACCAATCCAGAAGAAGTGGTGACCGGTGCCGATGATCCCGGTAATCAGCGCCATGGCGATAATCACGTACAGCCATTTCTCCACGACTTCCCGGTCTACACCGGTGATCTTGATCAGCACGAAGGCCAGCATTGCGCCCATGATCAATTCCCACACGCCTTCCACCCAAAGATGCACCACCCACCACCAATAGAACTTGTCGCGGGCCAGGTTGCCGGGGTTGTAGAAGGAGAACAGGAAGAACACTGCCAGCCCGATCAGCCCGGTCATCATCACCATGCTGACGGTGGTCTTGCGCCCTTTGAGCAGGGTCATGCCGATGTTGTAGAGAAAGCCCAGGCACACCACCACAATGCCCATTTTGGTAATCGTCGGCTGCTCCAGGAACTCCCGGCCCATGGTCGGCAGCAACTCGTTGTGGGTCAGCCTGGCCAGCCCGGCATAAGGCACCAGCAGATAGCCGAGGATGGTCAGCACGCCAGCGGCGGCGAAGACCCAGAACAGAATGATCGCCAGTTTCGGACTGTGCAGCTCGCGATCAGCCTCTTCCGGTATCAGGTAGTAGGCGGCGCCCATGAAGCCGAACAGCAGCCAGACGATCAGCAGGTTGGTGTGCACCATCCGCGCCACGTTGAAAGGAATGATCGGGAACAGAAAGTCACCGATCACGTACTGCAGCCCCATGATCAAACCGAACAGTACCTGACCGAGAAACAGGATCAGGGCAAACACGAAGTAAGGTTTGGCTACGGCTTGCGAGGCGAATTTCAGATGCGGATTAGCCATGCTCATCACTCAGCCCTCCTTGTTTGGCGGCCAGCCATTGGTGTTGATTTTCGAACTCCATTTGAGGAACTCGGCGATGTCATTCACCTCCTGCTCACTCAAATTGAATTGCGGCATCGCCCGCCGACCTGGTACGCCCAGCGGCTGCATTTTCATCCAGGCATGCAGGAAGGGCTTGAAGCCCTCCTCGCCACCGCGACGCTGGTACACGTTGCCCAGCTCTGGCGCGAAGTAGGCACCCTCGCCCAGCAGCGTGTGGCAGCCGATGCAGTTGTTCTGCTCCCAGACCGTTTTGCCGCGGATCACTGATTCGGTTAAAAGCGCCTCGTTACTGCGTTCCGGAAAGGTTTGTTCCGTGTGGTAGGTCAAGGCCAGGAATATCAGGAAGAAGAAGATGCTCCCCCCGAAATAGATATTCCTGGCCATGCCTTTTGTGAAGGTCTCTGACATGGTCGCTTCCTCTTTACTTGACCCGCCCATGATAGGAAGCGAAGGGTTGAAATCTGCTTGATGGCGATCAAGAAAGTCAGATGGTTTTGCTCGGGTATTACGGTTGCAGGACTGACAGTCCTTGCGCCTCCATTGAGCCCCACCCCCGTAGGACCGGCTTTAGCCGGGAGGGAGAAGGGTCTGACGACGCAACTGCTGCGAATGTACCGGCCTGCTCCCGGCCAAAGCCGGTCCTACGGGTTGTGTGATAGGGATCAAAACGGTATCTACAGAACGCTGAGCCCCACAAGCACCGCCAACACCAGCGCCCAACTCAGCATCAATACACGCCAGAGGCGCGGCGCGTGGCGCAGTTCCATGAAACCCTCGGTGATCAGCCAGGCCTTGCCGACCGCCACCGACAAGATGGCGAGGGACAGCAGCCACGTCGCGCCCACCTGTGCCAGCAGCACCGTGCACACGCTCAATGCGGCCAACGCCGCCCAGCAGGCGAGCAACAGCCTGGAAGCTGACATGACACCTCCGTCAATTCAGAACGTAGACCAGCGGAAAAAGCACGACCCAGATCAGATCGACCATGTGCCAATACAGCACGCCGGATTCGAAACCGCTGTGGTTGTCGGCGCCATATAAGCCACGACGACAGCGTGCGGCCAGCCAGCCGAGAATGAACATGCCGAGCAGGACATGGAGAAAATGGAAACCGGTGAGGATCCAGTAAAGGGTGAAAAACGTGTTGTGCTCCATGCCCAGCCCCGAGGCCAGCAAGTGCCGGTACTCCGTGACTTTCAGCACCACGTACAGGCTGGCGGCGAGCAAGGCGAGCAGCAGAAACACCGCGCCATGGCGAGGTTGTGAGCGCCTGACCTGCTCCTGAGCCAGTGCGGCGAACAACCCCGCTGTGATCAGGCTCAAGGTCATCGCCAGACCGGTGGAAGTGTTCAGCAACAGACGACTTTCGCTGAACATCTGCGGCTTGAGTACCTGAGTTACGGCGAACGTCAGGATCAGGATCGCGAACACCGAAAGCTCGGCCAGAATGAAGAACCACATCGCCAGGTCGCCCGGTAACCGGCCACGGGAAGCGCCGCTGGTTTCAGCCGAAGTGGACATCAACCACATCCATCAGCGCCGCGACAGTCAGCGGATCATCGCTCAACGGCTCGGCCAGGCACGCCTTGCACGCCTCGCGCGGGCTCATGCCGGAGCGGATCATGCGCGCCGTGAAGATCAGCAGCCGCGTCGAGGCAACTTCCTCCAGATCATGCTGATCGAGCCGCCGCAGGGCTTGACCCAACCTGACCACCTGCGCCGCCAGCGCGCTGTCGACCTGCGCCTCCCGCGCGACGATGCGCTCTTCCTCGGGCCCTGGCGGATAACCGAAACGCATCGCCACGAAGCGTTGTCGGGTGCTGGGCTTCATGCCTTTGAGCAAGTTTTGGTAACCGGGGTTGTACGACACCACCAGCATGAACGAAGGCGGCGCCTGCAGCACTTCGCCGGTGCGTTCCAGAAACAGCTCGCGACGATCATCGGCCAGTGGATGCAGCACCACGACCGTGTCCTGGCGCGCCTCCACCACTTCGTCGAGATAGCAAATCCCGCCTTCGCGCACCGCGCGGGTCAGCGGTCCGTCCTGCCACCAGGTGCCCTGTGCCCCAATCAGGTGGCGACCGATCAGGTCCGCAGCGCTCAGATCGTCGTGGCAGGCCACGGTGTACAGCGGCAGTTTCAGCCTATGGGCCATGTGCTGGACGAAACGGGTCTTGCCGCATCCGGTCGGACCCTTGATCAATACCGGCATGCCGTGGCGCCAGGCTTGCTCGAACAGCACCTCTTCATTGTTCAGTGGTTGGTAGAAGGGTTCGACGTTGTGTGCGCACGGCTGGCTACGGTCCATGGTTGTCCTGTTTCAGAAGCGGGTTCGAGGTACACGCTACGGGCCCCTGCGACAACCTGGCAAGGGACGTGACCGGCAAACTTGATCGCCGTCAAGCGAGCATTGGTGTGCTCGGGCATAGCCTTGCAGCGCACTAAGAACCTGCGTACTGCGCTGCCCTTGCAGCACATCGCAAAGGTCTTGCCTGAGGAGAAATGGAATGCTGATCAGCAATAGAAAAACGTTTGCTCTGACTCTCGCCACCCTGTGTTCGACGCTGGCCCTTGCGGTGACTCATGCGGCCAGCGCCGAAGAGTCCGCCGTCCCTGCGCCGAACCCGCCCATGGTCACCACCGCGGGGGCTCCCGACATGAGCCAGGCGGAGTTCGATACGTCCAAGGAGATCTACTTCCAGCGTTGTGCCGGTTGTCACGGCGTTCTGCGCAAGGGCGCCACCGGCAAACCGTTGACGCCGGACATCACCCAGTCTCGCGGGCAAGCGTACCTGGAGGCACTGATTACCTATGGCTCGCCAGCAGGAATGCCGAACTGGGGAACCTCCAACGCCCTGACCAAGGAGCAGATCACGGTCATGGCCAAGTTCATCCAGCACACCCCGCCGACGCCTCCGGAATGGGGCATGGCCGAGACGCTGAAGACCTGGAAAGTGTTGGTCAAACCCGAGGATCGTCCGAAGAAGCAGCTGAGCAAACTCAACCTGCCCAACCTGTTTTCAGTGACGCTGCGCGATGACGGCAAGATCGCCTTGATCGACGGCGACAGCAAGAAAATCGTCAAGCTGATCGAGACCGGTTACGCGGTGCACATTTCCCGCATCTCCGCTTCGGGCCGTTACTTGCTGGTGATTGGCCGTGATGCGCGGATTGACATGATCGACCTGTGGCCGCTGGAGCCGACCAAGGTCGCCGAAGTCAAAGTGGGCATCGAGGCACGCTCGGTGGAGACCTCCAAGTTCAAGGGTTACGAAGACAAGTACACCATTGCCGGCTCCTACTGGCCGCCGCAGTTCACCATCATGGATGGCGAAACCCTGGAGCCGAAACAGATCGTGTCGACACGCGGCATGACCGTCGACAAGCAGGAATATCACCCTGAGCCACGGGTCGCGGCAATCATCGCCTCTCACGAATGGCCGGAGTTCATCGTCAACGTCAAGGAAACCGGCAAGGTCATGCTGGTCAACTATCAGGACATCAAAAACCTCACCGTCACCCACATCGACGCCGCGCCATTCCTGCACGACGGCGGATGGGACAGCACGCACCGCTACTTCATGACCGCCGCCAACAACTCCAACAAAGTCGCCGTGATCGACTCCAAGGAGCGCAAGTTGACCGCCTTGGTGGACGTCGGCAAAACCCCTCATCCGGGTCGCGGCGCCAACTTCAATCACCCGCTCTACGGTCCGGTCTGGGCCACCAGCCACCTGGGTGATGACGGCATCTCATTGATCGGCACCGATCCGGTGAAACACCCGCAATACGCCTGGAAACAGGTCACTTCGATCAAGGGTCAGGGCGGCGGATCGCTGTTCATCAAAACCCACCCCAACTCCCGCCACCTTTACGTCGACACCACCCTCAACCCGGACGCAAAACTCAGCCAGTCGGTGGCGGTGTTCAACATCGACAAACTCGACGCTGGCTACACCGTGCTGCCCATCGCCGAGTACGCAGGCATCAAACAAGGGGCCATGCGCGTTGTACAACCGGAATACAACAAGGCCGGTGATGAAGTCTGGTTCTCCGTATGGAGCGGCCAGGCAGACGAATCGGCGCTGGTAGTGATCGACGACAAAACGCTGAAGCTCAAATCAGTCATAAAAGACAAACGCCTGATCACGCCCACTGGCAAATTCAACGTCTACAACACCCAACACGACATCTATTGAGCCTCGTCAAGTTAAGGAAACACCATGAAAAATACTCTGTTGTCACTGTTCGTCATGACCGCTGCGCTCAGTGCGCAACCGGCCATGGCTCAGGACGCGCTGGAGCTGTTCAAGAGCAAACCCTGCGCCGCCTGCCATTCCATCGACACCAAGCTGGTGGGCCCGGCGCTCAAGGAGGTTGCAGCCAAGAACGCGGGAGTGGCCGGGGCCGTGGACACCCTTGCAAGTCACATCAAGAACGGTACGCAAGGCAATTGGGGTCCGATGCCGATGCCGGCCAACCCGGTGACTGACGAAGAAGCCAAAATCCTCGCAGCCTGGGTACTCACCCTCAAATAACCCACTGGAGGGCGCCACGATGGTGTTTCGACGCACGATGATTCCGGCGGCCCTCCTCCTCATTTGCGCAACCACGGTTGCCGCGCCTGACGCTCAGCGTCAGGCGCAACTCGAACACCTGCTCAGCCAGGATTGCGGCGCCTGCCATGGGCTACACATGACTGGCGGGCTGGGTCCCGAACTGACGCGCACCGCGCTGGCGGGCAAGTCCCGGGACAGCCTGATTGCCACTGTCACCCACGGTCGGCCCGGCACCGCCATGCCCGGATGGGCGCCGTTGCTCGGCGCGGACGACATTCGTTGGCTGGTCGATCTTCTTCTCCAGGGATACCCCGCACCATGATCCGTTCAATCCTGTTGTCAGCGGCGACCGGGCTGTTGTTGTCCGCGTGTGTTCAGCCACCGTTGCGTGGCTCCGGCGATCTGGGTGTGGTGGTGGAACGCGCCACTGGCAGCCTGCAGATCATCGAAAGTGACACCCGCACGGCACTAGCCCGCATCGAGGGACTGGGTGATCTGTCCCATGCCTCGGTGGTGTTCTCCCGGGACCAGCGGTATGCCTATGTATTCGGTCGCGACGGCGGGCTGAGCAAGATCGACTTGCTGACCCGGCACATCGACCGACGGGTGATCCAGGGCGGCAACAGCATTGGCGGGGCCATCAGTCAGGACGGCAAGTTGATCGCCGTGTCCAACTACGTGCCCGGCGGGGTCAAGGTTTTCGATGCGCAGACCTTGCAGCAAGTCGCCGACATTCCCGCCACGCCCCTGGCCGATGGCAGCAAGCGCTCGCGGGTGGTCGGTCTGGTCGATGCGCCTGGACAACGTTTCGTGTTCAGCCTGTTCGATACCGGCGAGATCTGGACCGCTGATTTCAGTCAGGGCCCCACCCCGCAGATCAGCCGCTTCATCGACATTGGCGAGCAACCCTACGACGCGCTGATTACACCTGATGGCCGCTACTACATGGCCGGGCTGTTCGGTGAAGACGGCATGGCGCAGCTCGATCTCTGGCATCCCGAGCGCGGTGTGCAGCGCGTGTTGGGTGATTACGGACGCGGCCAGGCAAAACTGCCGGTCTACAAGATGCCGCATCTGGAAGGCTGGGCCGTCGCCGATAACCAGGCCTTCGTACCCGCTGTCGGTCGCCATCAGGTGCTGGTGATGGATTCGCGCACCTGGCAGCAGACCGCCGTCATCCCGGTGGCCGGCCAAGCGGTGTTCGTCACGTCGCGGCCGGACGGTCGCCAGCTATGGGTCAATTTCGCCTACCCGGATAACGATCGGGTGCAGGTCATCGACACCGAAACCCACGCAGTGGTCGCCGACCTGCGACCGGGGCCAGCAGTGCTGCACATGGAATTCACCGCCCGTGGCGACCAGCTATGGCTGTCGTTGCGCGACGGCAACCAGGTTCAAGTCTGGGATCCGTACAGCCTCAAGCAACTCAGCGCCCTTCCCGCCACCGCGCCAAGCGGCATCTTCTTCAGCAGTCGCGCGCAAAAAATGGGTTATTGATATGAACCTCGACCCGCTCAGCCGACAACTGATCGACCGCTTCCAGCACGGCATGCCGTTGTGCCCGGAACCCTATCGCGAGATGGCCCAGGTGCTGGGTTGCAGCGAGCCGCAAGTCATCGCCTGCCTGCAACGCCTGGAACTGGCCGGCGCCTTGTCGCGGGTCGGCCCGGTGTTCGAACACCGCCGCGCCGGGGCCAGCACCCTCGCCGCCTTTGCCGTACCCGCCGAACGCCTGCAACAGATCGCTGAACGCGTCAGCCAGTATCCCGAGGTCAACCACAACTACGCACGAGAGCATTTCTACAACCTGTGGTTTGTGCTGACCGGTCCTGATCGTCAGCACATCGAACGGGTCCTCGACGCGCTGGAACAAGACACCGGTCTTACGCCACTGGACTTGCCCATGTTGACGGCTTATCGCATCGACCTGGGTTTTGCCTTGGGAGAACCCCATGAAGCCTGAATTGAATCCTGAACAGGCCTTGGCACTGCGTCGGCACCTGGAAGTCGGGCTGCCGCTGGTTTCGCGCCCCTATCGAGCCCTCGCCGAACGGATAAATAGCGACGAAGGCCAGGTCCTCGCGCAGATGCGGCAATGGCAGGCTCAAGGCTTGTTTCGTCGGCTCGGCCTGGTCCTCAACCATCGCGCGCTGGGCTTCACGGCCAATGCGATGTTGGTCATGGACGTTCCGGACGCGCTCATCGATGAGGTCGGTCAGCGCCTCGGACAAGCACCCGGCATCACCCTTTGCTATCAGCGACCACGGCGTTTGCCGCAATGGCGATACAACCTGTTCTGCATGGTTCACGGGCGCCAGCGTGATCGGGTCGAAGCGCAGATCCGGGCGCTGCTGGAAGCACACCTGCTGAGCGACCTGCCACACCAATTGTTGTTCAGCACCCAGGCGTTCAAACAGTGCGGCGGGCGCTTTGCCGCCGCTGCAACAGGCGCCTCGGCTCATGGATGACCTGGACCGCCGACTGATCAACCGCCTGCAACTGGGCCTGCCACTGGTCCGCCATCCTTGGCAAGTGCTGGCCAGTGAGCTTGAGAGCAGCAGTTCTGAATTGCGCGCCCGCCTTCAGCACCTGCTCAGTGACGGAATACTCACGCGTTTTGGCCCGATGTTCGACATCGAACGGCTGGGCGGCGCCTTCACCCTCGCCGCTCTGGCCGTGCCGGAGGAACGTTTCGAGGCGGTCGCCGGGCAACTGCACGCCATGCCTGAAGTGGCGCACAACTACCGCCGCGAACACCTCTGGAACATGTGGTTCGTGCTCGGCTGCGCGAGCGAACAAGGCATCGCCCAGACCCTGCAACGTATCGAAACCCTGACCGGCCTGCCGCTGCTCAATCTGCCCAAAGAGGAGACCTACCATGTCGGTTTGTATTTCCCGGTCTGAAGACACCCTGGCGCATCGGCTGATCGAGCTGACCCAGGGCGGCTTGCCGCTGGTGGACGATCCGTGGGCCTGGCTCGCCGAGCAGTTGCAGCTCAGCGTCGAATCCACTCTGGACCTGTTGAAACGATTGCAGGCTGAGGGCGCGATCCGGCGTATCGCCGCTGTGCCCAATCACTATCGCCTGGGCTATCGCCACAACGGCATGACTGTCTGGGATGTGTGCGATGCAGACATGCCGCGCCTCGGCGCGCTGATCGGCGCGCAACCTTTTGTCAGCCACTGTTACCGACGTCCGCGCCGAACCGCGTGGCGCTACAACCTGTTTGCCATGGTCCACGGGCGCAGCCGGGAGGAAATCGACCGCTATCGCGAACACCTGCGCTATTTGCTGGGCGATGCCTGCGCCGCCGACGAAATGCTGGTGAGCAGTCGCATCCTGAAAAAAACCGGTTTGCGCCTGCCCGCCGCTTCGCGCTGAATGCGCGCCGATTCAAGGAGAGTTGCATGTTGAGGATCAGCCAATACCTGCGTGCGCTGGCCGGCCAGGCGTCCGCGCCCAGAACCAGCCCACCGGGCAGCAATCGACCGCCGGTGGTGATCTGGAACCTGCTCAGACGCTGCAACCTGACCTGCAAACACTGCTACGCCACGTCCGCCGACAGCGTGTTTCGCGACGAACTGGACACACCCGCCGCACTCCGCGTGATCGACGACCTGCACGATGCCGGGGTCAAGGTATTGATTCTGTCTGGCGGTGAGCCCTTGCTGCGCGACGATCTGTTTGTGCTTAGCGCTTACGCCCAGGCCAAGGGTTTCTATGTGGCCTTGTCCACCAACGGCACGTTGATCAACAAGCAGAACATCGCGCAAGTCCACGCGGCGAACTTCGATTATGTCGGGATCAGCATCGATGGGCTCGAAGCGACACATGACGCCTTCCGGCAACTGAAGGGCAGTTTTGCCAGTTCCGTTGCGGCGATCAGGCTCTGTCGCGAACACGGCATTCGCGTCGGCCTGCGCACCACGCTGACCCAGGAAAACCATGCGCAGCTGCCGCAACTGCTGGCGTTGATGCACGAGTACGACGTGCAGAAGTTTTATCTGTCGCACCTAAACTATAGCGGTCGAGGCAAACGCAGCCGCAAACTCGACGCCCGGCAGCAGATGAGCCGCGAGGCGATGACGCTGCTTTTCGAACAGGCCTGGGAAGACGTCGTCCAGGGCCGTGACAGCGATTTTGTCAGCGGCAACAACGATGCCGACGCGATTCTCTTGCTGCAATGGGTGGGTGTGCATCTGCCCGAACATTACCCGCGCCTGGAACAGATGCTCCGTGCCTGGGGCGGCAATGCCTCCGGCAGCGGCATCGCCAACATTGATAACACCGGCGAAGTACACCCGGACACCTACTGGTGGCAGCACTCGGTGGGCAATGTCCGGCACACGCCGTTTCGCACACTCTGGCTGGATCAGCCTGACGCCCTGCTGTTACGCCTGCGTGAGCATCCCCGCGCCATTGGCGGTCGCTGCACGCACTGCCGCTGGCTGCACATCTGCAATGGCAATACCCGCACGCGCGCCTGGGCCGAAGGTGATCTCTGGGGCCACGACCCCGGTTGCCACCTCAGCGATGAGGAAATCGGTGCGCCGCCCATAACAACCATCGCCTGCGTCGCACACTGAGTCGCCCGTCCGGCAAACCAGCTGACAAAGGCTGGGGCCGGTCAACCTGATGAAGCACCAAGGACGTACCATGTCTCCATCGACCGCTATACCGGCCACACTTGAGTCCCCGTTCAGACCGGGCGAAGTCGCTCTGGTAGGCGCAGGCCCCGGCGATCCCCGCCTGCTGACCCTGCGCGCCTGGAGCCTGTTGATGCAGGCCGACGCGGTGGTCTACGACCGCCTGATCAGCCCTGAACTGCTGACCTTGATCCCCCTCACCTGCGCCCGGCATTACGTCGGCAAGGCCAGCGGATACCACAGCCTACCCCAGGACAGAATCAACCAATTGCTCGCTGACCTCGCCGATCAAGGGCTGCGTGTGGTCCGCCTCAAGGGTGGCGACCCGTTCATTTTTGGTCGCGGCGCCGAGGAACTGGAATATCTGCTGCAGCGTAACGTTGACTGCCAGGTGGTCCCCGGCATCACCGCTGCATCCGGCTGCAGCGCTTACGCCGGTATCCCGCTGACCCACCGGGATCTGGTCAACTCCTGCCGATTCATCACCGGCCACTTGCAACATGACGGCGAATTGAAACTGCCTTGGGGCGACCTGACCGACAGCAACCAGACGCTGGTGTTTTACATGGGCTTGTCCAATCTGGACATTATCGCCCGGCGCTTGATCGAAGCCGGGCTGGCGGCTGACACACCGGTCGCGCTGATCAGCAACGGCACCCGGCCCGACCAGCATGTGGTCCGTGGCTTGCTGCACCAACTGCCGGGCCTGGCGCTGGATTGCCCGTCGGGTACGCCGACGCTGACGGTGATCGGCCAAGTGGTCAATCTATTCGCCGCACAGAAAATGGACTATCCCGCACGGTTTTATCCCGTTGCAGCACTGCAACCGCGCGGCAAGGTGATGTCATGAAACGCCGGATGCTGGTCTCGCTGCTTTGGCTCGGATCGGCCCATGTCGGCGCAGCGATTGCGGCCACCGATACGGCCCTTGAACAGGCCGCCGGCAGCTACCAGACGCATTGCCAGAGCTGCCACGGCACCAATCGTTTCGGCGGCACGGGGCCAGCGTTGCTGCCCGAAAGCCTGAGCCGGATCAAACCCGACGAAATCCGCAACGTGATCCGCAACGGTCGCCCCGCGAGCCAGATGGCCGGATATGCCAAGGTGCTCAATCCGGCACAGATTGATGCACTGGCGAACTACCTTCAGCAACCACCTGCTTCCCTGCCCAGTTGGGACAACGACGACATTCGTCGCAGTCACACGATGCTTGCCGATCTCGGCAAATTGCCCGACACACCCCAGCATGACGCCGATCCACTGAACCTGTTCGTGGTGGTGGAATCCGGCGATCACCACCTCGACATCCTCGACGGTGATCGTTTCCAGGTGCTGGCGCGGTTCACTACCCACTTTGCGGTGCACGGCGGGCCGAAGTTCTCGCCGGACGGCCGCTTCGTCTACGTCGCCTCGCGCGATGGCTGGGTCAGCCTTTACGATCTGCATAACCTGAAACTGATCGCCGAGGTCCGTGCCGGGCTCAATACCCGCAACCTGGCGGTGAGCAAGGACGGTCGATGGGTGCTGGTGGGCAATTATCTACCCGGCAACCTTGTGGTGCTCGATGCCCGCGATCTGTCGCTGGTCAAAACCATTCCCGCAATCGGCCAGGACAGGAGCGCGTCGAGGGTCAGCGCGGTCTACACCGCCCCGCCCCGTGACAGTTTCATCGTGGCGCTCAAGGACGTGAAGGAAGTCTGGGAACTGTCGACTGCCGGCACACCGGACTTCGAGCCACGACGCATCCAGGCCGAGGACGTGCTGGATGACTTTTCCTTTTCACCGGACTACCGGCAACTGCTGGCCACTTCGCGCAAGGCCAAAGGCGGTCAGGTAATTGATCTCGACAGTGGCAAGGTCGTCACCGACATACCATTGCCGGGCATGCCGCATCTGGGGTCCGGAACCTATTGGCAGCGCAACGGCCAGTGGGTATTCGCCACGCCGAACATCAGCAAGGGACTGATTTCTATCATCGACTTCAAGACCTGGACGCTGATCAAGGAAATTCCAACGCTGGGCCCGGGTTTCTTCATGCGCAGTCACGTCAACTCGCGGTATGCCTGGACCGACGTGATGCTCGGGCCTGACAACGAGGCGATTCACCTGATTGATAAACAGACCCTGGAAATCGTCCGAACCTTGCGCCCAGTGCCCGGCAAGACGGCCGCCCACGTCGAATTCACCCATGATGGCCGCTACCTGCTGCTGAGTATCTGGGCTACCGACGGCGCGTTGATTGTTTATGACAGTCATACGCTCGAGGAGATAAAGCGCATCCCGATGAACAAGCCGTCGGGCAAGTACAACGTGGGTAACAAGATTGAATTTGTGGAGGGGACTTCGCATTAGGTTTTGGGGTTGTTGATTGGGGACATATCGGTTGCTGCGGTAATGGCCACTTAAGGTTGCGCTTTTACAGCGCCTCACTTTTGAACAGCCCAAAAGTAAGCAAAAGGCTCTTGCCGGTATGACTCACCCACATGGGTTACAAATCAGTTCAAGCACATAGGTAACAGTTATTAACTGGCAT
>Ga0247730_1000084_pt1 | contig 99350 bp, 74 predicted proteins | sample UWRJL073202C2_FD_180959 | JGI IMG/M metagenome (GOLD analysis project Ga0247730, IMG submission 180959) | Plant litter microbial communities from Arlington Agricultural Research Station in Wisconsin, United States - UWRJ-L073-202C-2 | ecosystem: Environmental > Terrestrial > Plant litter >...
CGGCTTAAAATCACAGAACTAGAAAACCAGCTCATCCAGCAACGAGAGTTACTTTCAATAGAAAAAAACAAAGCTGAACAGGCAAATTTGAAGATTGGCTTTTCAGACAAACAAATTGCTTTATTAAACGAGGAAATCAGGATAGCTGAACTGGAGACGAAGAATAGTATTGATGCGATTACAGCAGTATTAGATCAGTACCACGTTATTTTGGATACTATAGACCCAAACACTGTAGTACAGGAGATGACCAGCAGGTATAATCTATATAAAAAGGCAGAACATGACTTGAGCCAATTACAATTGGATCTGCGCCAAAAAGAGACAGAACTAATAAATAGCACTTCCGCAATCATTGAAAAAAAATCCGCTATTGAAAAATCTGCTCTGCAATTTAAAGAAGAGCAGGATAACTTATTACAGTTACAGGCAGAGCGTACTTCTATTTTTGGAACTAAAGATCCTGTTTTAGAGCGTAGACAACTCACAGAGGGGCTAAAAAACTATAGGTCTCAAATAGAGAACCAACAAATTTCCCTCCATGATAAACAACAGAAAGTTAAGATCCTGGAGGATAGGCAAAATCATCTCAATACTTCATTCCTCGCTACAAAAGAACAATTTATCTTACATCTTGACCAGCTAACTGCAAAACTTAGGGAAGAAGGAATGACATCAGTCAATGAGCTTAATCTATTGTTTTTACCAGATGATGAAGCTGCCGATGCAGAACGTCAGCAAAAAGAAGCCGCTCAAAGAATTGCTTCAGGACGAAGCATGCTAGCAGCTACTGAGACTGAAAATGAGACTGAACTTCAAAAGGCGCTGACTACTAAAGAAAAAGAGGTTTTATTACCTATGCTCGAAGAAAATGGGGCTGTATTATCGCTCCTACAACAAGAAAAGGGCAAACTTAACCAAGTTCTTTCGGAAGATGACCAGTTAAAACTAAAACACCTCGAAGTTGCACTGCAAATTGAAAGTCAGCAGCACCAATTTGATCGTTTCCAAAAGCTTTCTGCCCTAATAGGTTCGGCCGATGGTAAAAAATTCAGCCGTTTTGCCCAGGGACTCACCCTTGCCAGACTCACCGAACTAGCAAACCGCCATCTACTGCGCTTAAGCGAACGTTATAGTATCTTCAAAAGTCCGGAAAAAGATCTTGATCTTCAGATCATAGATCACTATCAAGCTGATGTAGTTCGTCCCATGTCTACCCTTTCCGGTGGAGAAAGCTTCCTCGTAAGCCTGGCCCTTGCCTTAGGCCTTTCAGATCTTGCCAGCCGTAAAGTGCAAATCAACTCCCTCTTCATCGACGAGGGCTTTGGTACCCTTGATGCAGAAACCCTCGATGTTGCAATAACCGCACTAGAGAACCTGCAGGCCAGCGGTAAGAGCATCGGTATAATATCTCATGTAGAAGCCCTAAAAGACCGAATAGGAACTCAGATACAACTTACCAGGGAACCTGGAGGAACCAGTAAGATCTCTCTTTACAGTTACGGTGTGAAAACAGAAAAATGATCCTCAATCATGATCTGCTAAATAACGAACTATCAATGAACATCAACTATGATCTATACTTAATATCCCAACGATTACCATCAACTATGCTTTGTGCTTAATATCTCTTAATTACATCAACTATGATTGTGGATAGGTACCGCCGCATGCTTGATGATCTAAAAGAAAAAGGATATGCTAATGTGCAGGCCTGGGACTTTGCCCTCTTCGGGCAATGTTCCAGCCGGAACATAGCATATCCTTTTTCGAGCGAAGTAAGCAAATCTTTAAATAGTCGCCATATCAATTACAAACCGGTAATGAACATCACCAGCAAGCGTCCGTTCATAAGCCTCATTAATCTGGTTAATATTAATCACCTCCACATCAGAAGTAATATTGTGTTCTGCACAATAATCCAGCATCTCCTGTGTTTCCTTAATCCCGCCAACCAGCGAACCAACTAAACTGCGCCTTCCGAATATTAATGAACCTGCGCCTACAGGAATATGAGCAGGAGGTACACCCAGCAATATCATTACTCCATTAGTTTTTAGTAACGCAAGATACTCATTGTAATCATGCTCTGCTGAAACCGTATCTATGATAAAATCAAAGCTGTTAGCCAACTCTTTCATCGTGTCTTTATCAGTAGTCAACTTAAAATGATTTGCACCAAGCTCTGCTGCATCTTTCTCTTTTTTTGGCGAACGGCTAAGCATAGTCACTTCTGCCCCCATAGAAGCTGCAAGTTTAACAGCCATATGCCCTAATCCACCTAAACCAACAACCGCTAATTTATGTCCCGGTTTAACGCCCCAATAACGCAAAGGTGAATAAGTAGTAATACCGGCACACAATAAAGGAGCTACTTTTTCCAATGGTAATTTATCAGATACAGACAATACAAAGTCTTGTGTAACTACGATTGAACTGGAATATCCCCCATAAGTAATTGTTTTTTTATCTTGTTCATAAGCATTGTAAGTTTGTGAGTTGCCATTTTCGCAATACTGCTCTAAATCATCCTTACAATTTGAGCAATGTCCGCATGAATCTACAAAACAGCCAACACCAACCGTGTCTCCCACTTTAAACTTATTTACACCTGCACCTATGCGGGACACCGTACCCACGATCTCGTGGCCTGGAACTACCGGGTACATTGTTCCGCCCCATTCACCACGCGCAGTATGGATATCTGAATGGCATACACCACAATATAGAATTTTGATCTCTACATCATTATCTCCCGGTTCGCGGCGATTGAGAGTATAAGGCGCTAACGGTGTTTCTGCACTTTGTGCAGCATAGGATTTTACTGAAGTCATCGTTTTCAATTATTTAGTGTTACAACAAGTATATATACAGATGAAAAGGTAAAATGTTCCAAATTTCTTAAAATGGTCCACACTATTTAGAGGGTTAAACAATTTCTTTAAAATCATGTTGATAGAGGATATGAATAAAGAAAAACATACGCTTAGGCCGGCAGCAAAGATTTTCTTTCTGCTGGCAGTTACAATTTTATGCAGTTTACAGGCTTGTAAGAAAAGTCGTTCAGATATCGGAAAAACACTATTTGAAGAGACAGGAAATAAGGTGTTTAAAAGTATAGAAAGTGAAGATTTTGCAGCAGTTTTAAAGAAAACACTAGAAGATGAAAAATCCAAACTTAGTAACCCTAAACTGATTGCTGCCTTTTACGAAAAAAACGGTTATGAGCCAGTGCTTATCCTGCAGCATGTGAAGAAAAGAGGTTTGGATACCTTACTTTCCTACTTTGAAAGTGTTGCTGCCCATGGTATTGATCCAGCCTATTTTAAAACGGAAGAATATAAGCAGTTGTCTGCTAAGTTATATGATAAAAAGGGAATTAGTACTATAGAAGAAGCATATACAGATTTAGTAAAACTGGAGCTTTTAACAGCAAATTCGCTGATTAACTACAGTAATGCCATGCAATTTGGGGTAGTAAGCCCAAAAAGGATTTATGCTACATATTACATGGATACAAAAAGGCCGGATAGTACTTCAATGAACAGGGTTTTTTCTATTAAAAACCTAAAAGCATTTCTAGATAGTATTCAGCCTGCATCTGCCCCGTATATCGCTTTACAGAAAGTATTGAAAGAGGGGGCACAGGCACCTGGGATTTCTAAGGATGAAACGCAGAAAATTTTAAAAGTGAATCTGGAGCGGTTAAGATGGAAAAATAAACCGGCAGCTGATAAATATGTGATCGTAAACATAGCCGATTTTAGACTGGATGTAATGGATAAAGGAAAATCCATCTTAAATATGAAAGTGTGTGTAGGTGAAGGCAGGAACAAGGACTTTATAGATAACATCCAGGAATATGACGAAAATGATTTAAAGAAAGACCGCCCATTTTCAAGGGAGACCCCGCAGTTAAATAGTATAATCCATAGCGTACAGGTTAACCCGGTATGGAACATTCCCGAAAGCATAGCGACAAATGAAATTACAAAGTATGCCGCAGCAGATAGATATTATCTGGCTAACCATAATATAGATGTATTTGAAAAAGGTAAAAAGATCGAAGACCCAGAGACAATTGATTGGTCTGCTGGTAATCCCGGTAAAAAGTATCTTTTTAAACAGCGGCCGGGTGAAGATAATTCTTTAGGGAAAATCAAATTTTTATTTAATAACCAGAGTGCTGTTTATCTTCATGATACACCCGCTAAAGCAGCATTCAAAAATTCTATGCGCGCAGTTAGCCACGGGTGTGTGCGTTTAGAAAAACCATTGGACCTTGCACATGTACTATTTGGTGACGGGGCAAAATATGAGCAGATAAAGAAACAAATGGAAGATACGGTTGCCATAGCTACCGATATTGCTTTACCTAAAAAAGTGCCGGTATATCTCACCTATATCACTTCATGGGTAGACCAAAATGAGACGGTACAGATCAGGAAAGACGTTTATGGATTAGATATTGTACTTTATACCTATTTACAAAAAACAGGGGCACTGTAATCAATGCCCCCGTTACACTTAGATTATATCCGGGCAGTTAATAAAATACTGTCCGGTTTTTGTATTAAACTATCTTGTTTGAGGTCAAAGCTATTAGCAGCTAGTTGTGTATCCAGATATTTTGAAGAATAGGGTTGTTTACTACTTCCATTTATAAAAATAACTGTCTTTCCTTCGATCGTATTGATCACTAAATCTGCTAATTCTGCAGGTACAGCCGGGCAACCTAAACTGCGGCCCAGTCTCCCTAATTGATTTATGGTTCCCTGACTTACATAAGATGCACCATGTACTACAATGGAACGTTTACGGGCATTTGAATTGTAACCCTGGTCCATTCCATCCAATCTTAACGAACGGCCATGCTTCCCTCTGTAAACTTCTGCCGTAACATAAAAACCCAAACTGCTTTCGTTAGAATCGTTTACATCAGAAAACCTGGTGGCCAGATCATCACCACTATTTTGACCATGTGCTACCCAGGTATTTAATAGCAAAGAGTCGTTTTTCAGATCAATAATCCACAAACGCTTCTTAGTGCTGTTCATATCCAAATCTGCAATTGTTAAAATAGATTTCTCTCTGGAGATCTTACCGCTGTTTTTTAAATTATAAAAACCGGTTAATGCTTTCTCAAAAACTTCAGGTTTAAGTCCTGCTTGTTCAAGGTGGGCTGCAGTATAGACCTTGCTCACATAAGTGCTGTATCGTGAGTCTTCTGTAAAAACTTTAGCAGGCATTTTCTTTGTTGATGAAGGTGCCCAGCTAATAATGGTCAGTGCGAGGGTACTAAAAACTATTCCTGCTCCGCCTAAAAGGTATTTTCTCATAGAATTTGGTTTTGGTGCTATGACTGTGATACGATTAATTAGGTAGTTTTTGTTTCAGATAATTTACTGTTTTGATGAGAGTTTTTAGATTTTTCTTAAACAAATATACTAAAATGTTACAAACAAAGGGAATATTGTCCTGATAATTACCGGCAGATGACGAAGGTAAATGAATACAAATAACGCTTAAAAGGTAAATTTTGTACTTTTGGAAAGAAATTAATTACTGTTTATATTCTTTGACCTATGTATCGTTCAGCACGCCTGTACCATTGTTTTTTTGCTTTATTTTTCTTTATCTCTTCCACAAATACAGCAGTAGGACAACAAAAATGGACATTATCGTCAGATCAGGATGGTATACAGGTTTACACCAGGCCAATGGCAGATTCAAAGATCAAAGCAGTTCGGGTATCCTGTACCCTGGCCGCTTCTGCAACTCAAGCTGTAGCTGCAATACTAGACATTCAAAGTTGCACCGAATGGGTGTACCACAGTAAACAAAATGTACTAATCAAACAAATTTCTCCATTAGAGCTGATTTATTATTCTGAAGTAGCTGTACCCTGGCCTGCCGAGAACCGTGATTTTGTAGTACATATACAAGTAGAACAAAATCTGCAAACAAAAGTGGTTACCATTAACTCTCCTTGCATCCCAGGTTATGTTCCTGAGAAAAAAGGCATTGTAAGGATCAGCCATTCTGTTGGCAGATGGACAATTACCCCGGCAGGTAAAGACCACGTTAAAGCAGAATACGTCTTGGAAGTAGATCCCATGGGTACAATTCCTGCATGGCTAATTAATATGTTTGCTAGCAAAGGGCCGACAGAGACGTTTAGAAAGTTAAAAATACATGTACAGAAAGAAGTGTATAAGAAAGCAGATTTAGCTTCGATAATTGATTAACCTAAGTGGTTTCAGATTTGCTAATCATATCTACTGTAGCATTTGCATCTGCAATAATTGATGCTGGGTATTCATTGATTTCCAGGATCCTGATTGCATTCCTTGTTTTTAAAGGCCCTTTTTTAATGGTATGGTCAAATACAAGTTCTTCTTCAGCAATTGTTTCAGAGAAGTGATAATGATCGTACTCTATTTTAAGGAGCTCATTTAGCTCTGTATCGTGAGTAGATACAAATACCATATTATCGTTTTTGGCTAGGTAAGCAAGTATCGCCTTTCCTGCAGAAACTCTTTCTATGGTATTTGTACCTTTAAATATTTCATCAAGGATAAAAAAGCAAGGTTCTTTACTTACGGATTCCTGAATGAATTCTTTAATGATACGCATTTCCTCAAAATAATAACTTTTCTCTTCCAGCAGACTATCTGATATGGTAATAGAAGAGAAGATTTTGGAATAGGGCATAGCAAAGCTTTTAGCTGTGCAGGTGTATAAAGTTTGTGCAAGCACCATGTTGACGCCAACTGACCGGATAAAGGTGGTCTTACCTGACATGTTAGAGCCCGTAAGGAGTAAATTTTTTTGATCCAGGTGAAGGTCGTTAGCTACGCAGTTTACAATCAGCGGGTGTTTAATCCTTTCTGCGTCCAGGCCTTGTTTTGTACGGAAAACAGGCTTACAATATTCATCTAGCGATGCCCTGAAAGAAGCAATCGAGATACCGGTATCTACCATTCCTATGTATTTGAAAAGCTTTTTAAGTTCCTCCTTTTGGGTGCGTAACGTATCAATAATTGCATAGAAAAGAATAATTTCGATATTAAATGATATTTTGAATAGCTCAATAATTAGGTAACCTAACATTGCTGCATCAGTATCAGCCATGTTATCTAATTTCACGCCAATCATTTTTCTTTTTAATGGAGTGAGTGCTTTTAATAATGCTGTAGTGTCAGGAAAATGGCTGCGGATTTTAGGATCAGTATCCAGTTTTTTAGCCGTTTCAAAAACCTTTAAAAACTCACCTAAAGAAGAAGTGTGTACGCTTACATTGTTCTTGTTCCAGAAGTGGATACCTGAATTAATTATAAATACACCCATAAACACCAGTAGGAAACCAGGCCGAAAAAAGGCCATCAGCAAGCAGGCAATGTTCAAAAATGTAAGAAAGTAAACTAAAAGCATAAATGGCGGCCGCTCTACTTTCTTAGCGTAAACAAGATCCTGAAAATAATAAGAATCATTTTTCTGCAATTTTGATAAAGTAATCTGTGTATCAAGTCTTAACTGCTCATCGGCCGTAATCAGGTCTGCAAATTTATCCTGTAACAGTACGCTTTCCTGGTCTTTATCTATAGTGCGCAGTCTTGCATATAAAAATTGCTGTCCCACTTTAGATATGGTACGGTCAACCAGTTTAAAAACTTCATCCAGATAAAGGTCGTTCGCGATTTTATCAGAAATCAGCTGTAATTTATCGGCTGATTCAATAATTGTATTTAAAAAATAATTTTCTACTGAATCTAAGTCGATATACCTGCTGTTTTTTGCATTTCCCCAGTCTGCTTTAAAATCTCTGCGTTTTATTTTATCAGAAAAGTACCTTTTATATAGATAGATCAATAGATAAATAAATAATAGTGTCAGCGTAAAACAAGCAATCACAAACATTGGTGAAAAAAGATAAGTTGAAAAGATGCGAAATTTAGTTAAAAAACGCGCATTCGCGGCAAAATTGAAAAAAACTGTACTTATTTAAAATAAAAGTTGGAATAGTTAAACTCTTTAATACCTTTGTAGTGTACTACTAAACTAATACACTTAAACACTACAACCATGATAGAAGTATCTAACTTAACCTTTGGCTATAGTAAAAAAGCAACCTTGTTTAAAAACCTGAACCTGACATTGGAGGCTGGCCATATTTATGGTTTGCTTGGAAAGAACGGTGCAGGAAAATCAACATTGCTTAAAAACCTGGCCGGACTCGTTTACCCGCGTTCGGGCAGCTGTTTAATGAATGGCTACGAGGCATCAGAACGTTTACCTGCTTTTTTGCAGGAATTGTTTTTTATTCCTGAAGAGCTGCATATGCCAGCACTCACAGCTTACCAGTTTATGGAAAGCACGGGTCATTTTTATCCCAAGTTTAATGGTGACCAGTTTCAGAAGATGCTTACCCAGTTTGAGGTGCCCTTAAACAAACAGCTCAATAAATTATCTTTTGGACAGCAGAAAAAAGCGATGATCTCTTTTGGTCTCGCTACTAATACTTCATTTTTGATTATGGATGAGCCAACCAATGGGCTGGATATCCCATCAAAGGTACAGTTCAGAAAAATTATTGTGAATTCATTGACTGAAGAAAGGTGCATTATCATTTCCACTCACCAGGTAAGAGATCTGGATAGCTTAATTGATACTTTGGTAGTACTGCACGAACAGGAAATTGTTTTAAACAGTCCGCTAGACATTATTGCAGAAAAAATTCAATTTACTACTGCTGCACAAGCAAATACTGCACACATTTTATATAAAGAAGAAAATATGATTGGTGCAAATACAATTAGTATGAATACAGAACAGAAATTTGGAAAAGTAGATATGGAAATGCTTTTCAATGCAATCACCTCTGGTCATCAATCAATCATAGACATTTTAAAATAAGCACATGGACAATATATTCAATATGCAGCGGTTTTTAAAGCTGCTAAGCAAGCAAACAAAGGAAAATTATAAAACGTATCTATTGTCACTCGCAGTGATGGCCGGAATACTATCCATATTATTGGGACTTGTTGTGTATGGTAACCATGGCCGGTTGGACGTGAGAGTGCAGTCTGCTTTTTTTATTAATTTCTTATTGTTTTCTGGTGCTATATTTACTAGTATGATCTTTTCAGATCTAGGCGATAAAAAGAAAGCAATACCAGTTTTAACACTTCCTGTTTCTAATTTCGAAAGATTTCTTGTAGGCTGGGTTTATTCTTTTGTCATCTTTCAGGTAGTATTTATCATCTGTTTTTATACAATCGACTTCATCCTGATCAGCATTGGGAATGCTGATCCATTAATAAAAAATTCTTTAGTTGGGTTTAATTCCGAAACAACAGAATTGAAAATAGCATTTACTGTTTATACGGCTATTCATGCGATATCCTTTCTTGGAGCAGTATACTTTGAGCGGTTGCATTTCATCAAAACAGCGTTCGTGTTTTTCATTTTTGTAATCGCAATTGTATTGATCAACCAGCCATTTACACGATTGCTGTTCGACAATTTAGAAGGGATTAAGGGTATACCGTTTGTTGGCGTAAATGTTCAGAGTAAAACCGATGCTTATATGATTAATCCAGATGATGGAGCAAACATGATCACTGGTTTTATGGCTATAGCAGTTACGTTTTTATTGTGGACTGCAGCATTTTTCAAACTGAAAGAAAAACAAGTATAGTTATGGAATTTAGAGAAAACGAAGCTATATATATACAAATAGCCGCCTATGTAGGCGAAAACATACTGCTCGGGAAATGGGCATTAAATGAAAAAATATCTTCAGTACGTGAACTGGCTGTGGATTTACAAGTAAACCCGAATACTGTAATGCGTTCTTATGAGTTTCTCCAGGGAAAAGAAGTGATTATAAACAAGAGGGGCATCGGATTTTTTGTAGCAGAAGATGCAAAGGAAAAAATAAGGGAGTACCGCAGAGAGCGTTTTCTCGGACAGGAATTGCCAGAGTTTTTCAGAAACCTTTTCTTGCTAGATATCAGCATTGATGAAATCAAAAAACGTTACGAATCTTTTACAGTAGAAAACAATCAACCTTAACGATCATGAAACAAAGTACAATAATGATTACTGCAGCCGTCCTGATTATACTGGGATCATTAACCGCATTTAATGTTAAAATAAAAAAGATATATCTTACTGGGGCTTACAAAAGCAGGTTCAATGGTATGCACTTTACACCAATGAGCGGGCTCCAAAATCTTGATATCCGGAATGCCAATAAGTTAGGTATCACGGTAGAGCAAGGAGATAAAGAAGGAGTATGGATCAGAGGAGATATAAAGGAAACATATCTTTTAGATTTTCATCAGCATACTCTTGTACTGGATGTATCTAAAGAGGCAAAAGAGAAAGGACACAACTCCTGGGGAGATGTTTTGATTATCACCAAAACCTTAAATAAAGTTACCACAACTCCATATCTTATGGATCAGGAAAGTGATGCCAATCATAATGGGAATGTGGAATTAAAGGGCTATCAACTTACTAAATTGGATTTGAATATAGGGTTAGGCGGAACTGTTTCTTTATACAAAATGCAACTGGATACATTGAGTGCGATTGTCGGCGATAAAAAAACTGGCAATGCTGGTCTTTTTATTGCTTCAGATACAAAAATCAACACTGCCAATCTAACTGTTCCCGGCAGAAGCACGCTTACTTTAGCTGACCCGAAAATAACTAAAGCTGTTTACAACCTATCTGACAGCGCCACAGTTTCACTAAATGGTAAACTCGTTCAATTAATTAAATAATATTAGTCCTCTGATTATGAAACGTTTCACTATATTAATATTACTGGTTCTATTGCAAGGTGTAGCGACGGTCGACGGACAGATAAAAAGTGGTTTAAATACTGTTTTATGGAAAATAGAAGATTTAGGATCTGCTCATACAAGTTATCTATTAGGAACAAATCATTTTTATGGAGAAGAGTGGCTGAAATCTTATCCGAAAATTGATACGTTATTAGCTGCATCAGACACCTTCATCTGTGAGAGTTTACATGGCACTGATACTACAGCTTTACGAAAGCTACAGTATCAGCTACTGTCAGAGAAAAGAACTGCTAAAGAGTTGTTCAAAGATAATTTTGATTTGGTAAATGATTACTTTGAAAATACAACAGGATCTGGCCTAATTGAGAACATCGATAATAACAGTGAATCAAGAGTAGTGGTTCTTCATAGGATGTTCATTTATCTGCTGGATGAAATAGGGACGAAAAATAAGTATAAGGTAGCTGAAAATGGCGTGCCAATGGATAAAGTTTTACTGCAAAGTGCAACTTTGAAAAATAAGAAAAATATTGGGTTGGATGCTATAGCGGTTGTTACTAAAATTTATTTATCAGATAAATTCATAGACGGATTATGTTCCTATATTGGTGAACTAGTGACGATTAATTCGCAGGATTTATCAGTGCTTAATAGTAGTAGTAAAAAATCTTACGACCAAATTGTTTCAGTTTTGGGGAATTATAACAAAGGGACATTTGGTTATAACTTTACTGCAAAACCAACTACAACAGCAATGCTGGAAAAGAGAAACAAAATATGGATAAAAAAACTGCCTGATTTACTAAAAAAATCAAATTCTTTTGTTGCAGTCGGCGCCTTACATCTGGATAGTAAAATTGGGATTATACCTGAACTTCAAAAAATGGGATTTGTGATTACTGCGGTTGATCTGAATTAATAATAAAATTTTAACAAGGACATCGGCCTCAAAAACCTGTAAGATTTCGATCTTGCAGGTTTTTTGTTTTATCTTGTTTCGGCGCAATCAACAGGATTTCGCAAATTGTAGATCGTGTTTGTTTAAACAGATTTTGATGGTTATCATGTCATTTTTTTGAACTAATAACTACTACTTCTATATAGATTATATATATTTGAAGCGTAGAGAGTGGTATTTATCTCACAGCAAAACATTTCCTAACCAAGATTTATTGAAATGCAAAGTTTTAGAACGGAGCTTGAAAATCCGATAGTAGAAAAAGATATCATAGATCTTGAGCAAAAGATCCGTGCCTTTCGTGAAGGAAAAATACACGATGAAAAGTTTCGCAGCTTAAGGCTTGCCCGTGGTGTTTACGGTCAGCGCCAGCCAGGTGTGCAAATGGTAAGGATCAAACTTCCTTTTGGGAAAATTACGTTTAAGCAATTAATACGTATCGCAGATGTAGCTGATGACTATGGTAGTGGAAACCTGCATTTAACTACCAGACAAGATATACAGATCCACTATGTGAGCTTGGACCGTACACCAGAATTGTGGGCAGAGTTGGAGCGTGATGATATTACTTTACGTGAAGCTTGCGGTAATACTGTTAGAAATGTAACTTCTTCACCTGATGCAGGGATTAACCCGGATGAGTTATTCGATGTTTCTCCCTATGCACAAGCTGTATTCAAATACTTTTTACGTAACCCGATCTGTCAGGAGATGGGAAGGAAAATTAAGATTTCCTTTTCAGCTACAGAAAAAGATACTGCATTTAGTTATATCCATGATCTTGGTTTTATTCCAAAGGTCAATGAAAAAGGAGAACGTGGTTTTAAAGTATTATTTGCTGGTGGATTAGGTGCACAGCCTTTCCTGGCCAGTGTGGTACATGAGTTTCTTGCAGAAAATCAGCTGATCCCATATGCGGAATCAGTATTGCGGGTGTTTGACCGTTATGGGGAGCGTACAAACAGGAACAAGGCGAGAATGAAATACCTGGTGCAAAAGCTAGGGCTAGAAGAAGTTACCCGTTTAATCGCTGAAGAGGTACTTGCTAATAAATCAAAAACATTTACAATTGATACGGGTACGGTGCCATTACCGGCATTCCCGCCAATCATAGAAAGCCGATCAGAGCTTGCTCCAGCAGACGCACTCCATTACCAGCAATGGCTGGATACGAATGTATTTGAACAAAAGCAGAGTGGATTTTATGGCGTATACATTAAAATACCTAGAGGCGATATTAAAACAGACAGGGCAAGATTATTAGTTAAAGCAATCAGTCCGTATGTTGCAGATGAAATCCGCATTACCCAAAATCAGGGGCTATTGCTCAAGTTTGTACGTAAAGAAGGCTTGCTGCCTCTTTATACCAATTTAAACGAACTTGGATTTGCCGCGCCAGGGTTTGACAGCCTTGCAGATGTAACTACCTGCCCGGGGACGGATACGTGTAACCTGGGTATCTCGAATAGCATGTCTTTAGCTGTTGTGCTAGAAAACGTGATCTACGATGAATATCCTGATCTGATCTATGATAAAGACATGAAAATCAAGATCAGCGGTTGTATGAACTCTTGCGGACAGCATGGTTTGGCGCACATCGGGTTTCACGGTAGTTCGGTGAAAGCTAATGGTAAAGTTGTGCCTGCGGTGCAGGTAATGATTGGCGGTGGAACTGTGGGCGACGGGGTAGGTAGGGTAGCTGAGCGTGTAATTAAAGCGCCTACTAAACGTGCACCTGCGGTTTTGCGTGCAATTCTGGATGATTTCAATAGCAATTCTCCGGAAGAGGAGAGTTTCCATCAGTATTATGATGAAAAGGGAAAAGATTATTTCTACCAGTTGCTTAAGCCATTAGCGGATCTTACCACATTAAAAGATGATGAATATGTGGATTGGGGCCATGAAGAAACCTTTGCTACTGCAATCGGAGTTGGAGAGTGTGCGGGTGTAGTGATTGATTTGGTAGCTACGCTACTGCTTGAAGGTGAAGAGAAACTGCAATGGGCAGGTGAAGCTTTTGAAGGTAAAGCATGGTCGGATGCTATCTATCATTCTTACAGTGTGTTTGTAAATACGGCTAAAGCACTATTGCTTGATAAGGGAGTAAATAGTAGTACCCAGATTGGTATTTTAAGAGAATTTGATACGAATTATATAGAAACAGGTGAGGTCATCTTGCCTGCAGGATCAGCTACTTTTAATGAGCTGGTGTTGCAGATTAATAAAAATGAGCCTACCGAAGAGTTTGCGATTGGTTATTTAAACCAGGCAACCGAGTTTTATAAACAAATGAAAGCGAAAAGGGGCGCAAAGTTTACATCATGATATTAGCAGCTGGAAAAAGAGAAATAAGAGAACCGCGCATTACGCTCGTTGGTGCTGGTCCGGGTGATCCGGAACTGATCACAATGAAGGGTGCAAATGCTTTAAAAGATGCAGATGTAGTATTATATGATGCGCTGGTTAATGAAAAAGTATTGGAATATGCACCTGCAGATTCAATTAAAGTATATGTAGGCAAGCGTTCTGGTGAGCATTCTTATTCACAGGAAGCGGTGAACAAGCTAATGGTAGATTATGCGCTTAATTACGGTCATGTTGTACGTTTAAAAGGAGGAGATCCTTTTGTATTCGGACGCGGTTACGAAGAGTTAAATTTCGCTGCCAGCTACAGTATCCCTGCAAAGGTGGTTCCCGGATTATCGAGTTCTATTTCGGTACCTGGGCTACAGCAGATACCAGTTACGCACCGTGGGTTAAGCGAGAGCTTTTGGGTGGTTACAGGAACAACTGCTTCCGGGGCAATTTCAAATGATCTTTACGAGGCAGCCCGTACCAAAGCGACGGTTGTTGTATTGATGGGTCTGAATAAGCTTAAAGAGATAGTAAAACTATACAAACAGGAAGGTAAGGATAACCTGCCCGTTGCTGTGATCCAAAATGGATCTGCAGAAAATGAGAAAGTAGCTATCGGGCTGGTCAGTACCATCGAAGAATTAGTAGAAGAGAAAAATATTAAAGCACCAGCGATCCTAGTTTTTGGCGAAGTGGTATCCCTGCATCCCCAATTTCAGCCAATCAAAGATTTCTTTGCTGCGGTTAAAGAAGAATTATAGTTAAAAGAATAAGAATTGGAAGGTAATCAGCTTTTTCCTGTGTTTCTAAAACTGAACCATTTACGTACTGTAATTATTGGAGCAGGACCTGTTGGGCTAGAGAAATTAACTGCCGTATTAAATCAAAGCTGGCAGGCGGAAATAACCATTGTTGCAGAAGATATTTGCGAAGAAGTGAAGGAAATCGCCGGGCGCTTACCGCAGCTCACTTTACGGCATAAGCGTTATGAGGCGACAGACTTGCTGCTGGCGGATATTGTTATTGCTGCTACCAACAATAATGTTTTAAATAAAGAAATAAAGCGGGATGCACATGCGCTAAAGCTATTAATTAATGTAGCAGATAAGCCAGATTTATGTGATTTTTACCTGGGTTCTATCGTTAAAAAAGGCGACCTTAAAATTGCAATATCCACCAATGGTAAATCGCCTACTATTGCTAAAAGGCTGAAAGAATTGTTCAATGAGAGTCTTCCCGATGAACTTGATATCACCCTGCAGCAAATGAGCAAATTCCGTAATACGCTGGAAGGTGATTTTAGCGAAAAAGTAAAAAAACTGAATGAAGTGAGTGCGGTTCTTGCAGATAAAGTAAAAGAACCTATGGTTATAATACCACCCGCTGCGACTATAGAAAAGTTGGCGGTTCCAAAATTTAAATGGTTGCTTTGGTTAACTATTGTGTTATCTATAGCACTGCTGGTTACTGTTTTTTGGCAGCGCGAGCCTGCATTTCAGACTTATATTGCTGCAATTGATCCGTTATTCTATTGGTTTTTGGCAGGTGGGTTTGTATTTGCAATGATCGATGGGGCTATTGGCATGTCTTACGGTGTAACTTCCACCGCTTTTTCTTTATCCATGGGCATTCCTCCCGCTTCGGCAAGTATGGGAGTCCATCTTTCTGAGGTACTAAGTAATGGTATTGCTGGCTGGATGCATTACCGGATGGGGAATGTTAACTGGAAGCTATTTAAACTGCTGATCATTCCAGGTATAATCGGTGCAGTATCAGGGGCCTACTTACTATCGTCATTAGAGCATTACAGCGCCTACACTAAACCCTTTGTTTCATTATATACCTTGATTTTGGGTGGGGTCATCTTATCTAAAGCTTTTAACATTTCAGCTAAAGGACGTGGCGGGAAAATTAAAAAGATTGGTTTATTAGGGCTTTTTGGTGGTTTTATTGATGCAGTTGGTGGCGGAGGATGGGGATCTATCGTTTTATCCAGTCTCATTGCGGGTGGCAGAAATGCCAGGTTCTCCCTTGGAACAGTTAAGCTGACCCGTTTCTTTATCGCATTGATGAGTTCACTTACCTTCATCACTATGTTAAAATCTGCACACTGGGAAGCAGTTGCAGGATTAGTGATTGGCAGTGCACTTGCATCTCCTATTGCGGCAAAGGTTTCCAACCGCATATCAGTAAAGAGTATTATGGTAGCTGTAGGAATTATAGTGATCCTGGTCAGCCTTCGAAGTGTTGTCCTGTTTATTTTAAACGTTATATAAAAATGAAAGTATTACTGGATGGAATTGCCGAACAAATAAAAGATATGGGCCCTGTTGAAGCACTTGGTTTTCTTGCGCAGGCATTTCCCGGACAAATTACTTTTTCTACTAGTTTTGGCTGGGAAGATCAGGTAGTTACAGATATGATATTTGCCAATGATATTCCTATTAAAGTTTTTACTTTAGAAACGGGAAGGCTTTTTCCTGAAACTTATTACGTATGGAACAGGACGCTCGAGAATTATCAGAAACCTATCCATGCTTATTATCCTGATGCTGCGGCATTGGAAGAAATGATTACAGCAAAAGGGCCAAGCAGTTTTTACGAATCGGTAGATAACCGCAAAGAATGCTGCCATATCCGTAAGATTGCTCCATTAAAAAGAGCGCTTGCAGGAAATAAGCTGTGGGTTACAGGGATTAGGGCAGAGCAATCTTTAAACCGGACAGATATGTCCAATCTGGAATGGGATGAACAGAATCAGCTGATCAAGTTTCATCCGGTGTTCTATTGGAGCCTGGAAGAAATAAAAGCCTATATTAGAAAGAAGAATATCGTATATAATACTCTTCATGACAAAGGATTTCCGAGTATTGGCTGTGCACCCTGTACAAGGGCAGTACAAGAAGGTGAAGATTTTAGGGCAGGAAGATGGTGGTGGGAAGATCAGTCCAAGAAAGAATGTGGTCTCCACACCACAAAATAATAATAGAACATGAGTAAATATAACTTAGATTATTTAGACGAATTAGAGGCAGAAGCGATTCATATTCTGCGTGAGGTAGCTGGTCAGTTTGAGAAGCCAGCCTTGCTGTTCTCCGGAGGAAAAGATTCCATTACGCTGGTCAGGCTTGCTGAAAAGGCATTCAGACCAGGTAAGTTCCCTTTTCCATTGGTACATATTGATACAGGGCATAATTTCGAGGAAACAATTACATATAGGGACAATATGGTGGAGCGTTTAGGAGAAAAACTGATTGTTGGTTATGTACAGCAATCAATCGATGAAGGAAAAGTGATTGAGCAGAAAGGAAAAAATGCCAGTAGAAATTCTCTGCAGACCGTGACTTTATTAGATACGATTGCTAAACATGGTTTCGATGCTTGTATTGGCGGTGCCAGGAGAGATGAAGAAAAAGCAAGAGCTAAAGAAAGGATTTTTTCAGTAAGAGATGAATTTGGACAGTGGGACCCGAAACGTCAGCGTCCCGAGTTGTGGAACATCTATAATGGGAAAATCCATAAAGGAGAGAATGTAAGGGTATTCCCGATCAGCAACTGGACTGAGCTTGATGTATGGAACTATATCCGCAGAGAGAAAATGGATCTGCCATCTATATACTTTGCCCATAAAAGAGATTGTATCACCAGGAACGGACAGCTGATGGCTGCATCCCCATTCTTGAATATGGACGATGCCGATGTAGTAACCAACAGGATGGTCAGGTTCCGTACTGTAGGTGATATGAGCTGTACAGCGGCTGTAGAATCTGAAGCTGATCAGATTGATGATATTATAGAAGAGATCAGCGCTTCAAAAATCAGTGAACGTGGTGCCCGTCTGGACGATAAAGTGTCGGAAGCAGCAATGGAAGACCGCAAAAAGGGAGGATATTTTTAATGAACATACTTAAATTTTTTACAGCGGGAAGCGTTGACGACGGTAAAAGCACACTAATCGGGCGATTATTATATGACACCGATTCTATTCTTGCAGATCAGCTGGAAGCCTTACAACAGTCAAACCGTAAAAACGACGATGGATCTATTGATCTGGCAATTTTAACTGACGGGCTACGTGCAGAGCGCGAGCAGGGCATAACCATTGATGTCGCATACAAGTACTTCCAAACTACAAAAAGGAAGTTTATTATTGCAGATACACCGGGACATATCCAATATACCCGAAATATGGTTACAGGTGCTTCTACAGCGAACCTGGCGATCATCTTAATTGATGCCCGAAATGGTGTAGTAGAACAAACAGTACGTCATTCTTATCTGGTTTCTTTATTAGGCATCAGTCATGTAGTGATTGCCATCAATAAAATGGATATGGAAAGTTACAGTGAAGAAGTATTTAACAGTATTACTGAAAAATATAGAACACTGGCCACAAATCTAAACCTGAAAGAAGTAACATTTATTCCTGTTAGCGCTTTAAAAGGTGATAATATCGTGAACCGTTCTGAAAATATGCCTTGGTATGAAGGAACAAGTTTGTTAGACTTTTTAGAAACAGTGGAAGTAACCAGCAGTCAGACCTCATCATTTGCAAGGATGCCCGTTCAATGGGTAATCCGTCCTCAAACTGACGCGTTACATGATTATCGCGGGTATGCCGGAAGAATTTTGAGTGGTGCATTTAAGGTGAACGATAAAGTAACCGTGTTGCCTTCTGGAAATACTTCAGTGATTGATAAAATAGAAGTATTCGATCAGACACCTGAAGCAGCAGTTGCAGGTATGTCGGTAACCTTGCACCTCAAAGATAATATTGATATTAGCAGGGGTGATGTTTTGGTTAATTCTGCTCACTTGCCACAGCGCTCACAATTGATTGAAGCTGATCTTTGCTGGATGGATAGCAGGCCAATGGATGATTCTATTACTTATTTCTTACAGCACAACAGTAAAATCACTAAGTGCAAAATAAAAGAGATTCTGTATAAAGTAGATATTAATACACTGGCAAAAGAAGATGCTTATGAGTTTAAATTAAACGATATTGGACGAGTAGTGGTTAAAACAGCCGAAGAACTGGCATTTGACCTGTACACTGAGAATAAAGCTAACGGATCTGCCATATTGATCGATAGCCGTACTAATTTAACAGTTGGTGCCTTGATGTTTAGGGCAATTGTAGAATAAAATAGGTTAGCTTAATCGAATTATAGGGCAGTCCGCAGGGGTTGTCCTTTTTTTGTATTACCTTAAGCGAACTAACCAAATCATCATTTTCATGGACTTACTGTTCGTACTTGCAGGGATTATTATCCTGCTGATCCTGATCCTTAAAAAAGTAAACCCGATGCTCGCGTTGCTGATTGTGGCTGTACTTACCGGCTTGATGCTGGGATTACCGGTTCAAAAAGTAATGGGCTCCATCACAAATGGAATTGGAAGTACCTTGGGCGGAATGGTAATGGTGCTTGCATTAGGTGCTATGGTCGGTAAACTGGCAGAGGATAGCGGTGCAGCAAAAAAGATCGTATTTGTGCTGATCAGGCTTTTTGGAATAAGAAATATCCAGTGGGCTGTATTACTAACCGGCATTCTTGTTGGAATACCGTTATTTTATAACGCTGGATTTGTGGTGCTTATTCCTTTAGTTTTTTCCATTGCAGCAGCTGCTAATCTTCCTAAACTTTATGTTGGTATCCCCATGGCTGCGGCTTTGTCGGTTACGCATGGTTTTTTACCACCACACCCCGGTCCGGTTGCTTTAGCCAGTATATTTCATGCTGATATTGGGCAGACGCTCTTGTATGGATTAATACTTAGCCTTCCCATAGCCATTGTTGCAGGGGTGTTTTTCCCCCGGGCGATCATTAAATTGCCTGTAGCTGATAGCGGTTCCAGAAAACTGGAGCTGAAAGAAGATGCTGATTTACCATCGGCTTTAAAAAGCTTTGTAATTGCACTATCTCCGATTTTCTTCATTGCTTTGGGCACGGTAGGTGGGGCAATAGGTGCCAGTCCTTTACTACACAATATATTTAGTTTTATTGCCGATCCTACTGCAGCGTTATTATTATCTATTATCATTACCCTTTTCATACAAAATGTACCAGTAGAAAAAGCAATGGAGTCTTGTGCTGAAGGAGTAAAGAGCATTGCAATGATTGTCTTGATTATTGCGGCAGGTGGTGCTTTTAAACAAATCCTTGTAGATAGTGGAATAGGGGAGCAGGTTAAAGACCTTACTGCTAATCTGAACGCTTCTCCGCTTTTGTTGGGATGGCTAATTGCCGCTGCCTTACGTGTAACTCTTGGCTCTGCCACTGTAGCTGCATTAACAGCCTCTGGTATGGTAATCCCTTTTGTCACCGCAGGGGCTTCTGCAGAACTGATGGTATTAGCTGTTGGTGCGGGGAGCCTGATGCTCTCTCATGTAAATGATACCGGGTTCTGGATGTTTAAAGAGTACTTTAACCTGAGCCTGAAGGAAACGTTTAAGACTTGGACGATGATGGAAAGCCTGATTTCTATACTTGGGCTGGTTGGTGTACTGATTCTCGACCAAGTTATTCGCTAAAAATAAGATCTTACCAAATGGGGAAATAAAAGCCTAAAAAAGAAACGGGGATAAGTCTTTCGAATTATCCCCGCTATCTAAATTAACGCTCTCAGGTATATAAGCGTAAAATGTACTGTTTTATTGTGCGGGCTTTAAAAATAAATTTAAATATTTTGGTAGCTGATTGATTGAAATCTCTAATTATTAGACTTTGCCCTTTGCTGTTCGCCTGAAGAACCATTAATACGTTCTCTGATTGCTTTAATTGTATTACTCCCAAAATTATAAGTAAAGGTTAACCGGAAAACACGGCTTTCTTGTTTTTGATAAAGCTGATAATCCTGCATAGGAACTGTACTTCGGATTTTGATTTGCTGTGTATTAAAAATATCATTTATCCCTAGCTTTAAATTGGCTTTATTATCGAGAAAAGATTTACTAATGCCCAGGTTAGTACTATAGATCGGTCTTGCGGTATAAGTGCCATAAATTTGCGGTGATTGATAATTAAAAGAAAGCTCTGCATTAACCGATGGTGATAATGTAAATGTCTGGGCTGTATTTAAAAAAAAAGTTATCTTTTTGCTTTCAAATGGTGTACCCATCAGATCTGGTGTGTTGTATTTACGTTGGAATACACTTAAATCATTTGTTGTGCTCCACCATTTTGTGATGGTAACAGGAAGAGAAACATTCAGGTCAAGTAAAGTCTGCGTAGCCAGATTTTGATCAAACAGCAGTAAAGTCTTTTTTATGGTATCGGTGAGCAAGGTGGTGGTCATCACATCTTTTGTATGGCCATAACCTAGTGATACATTTAATGTTTTTTTATAACTATAAGAGAGGGTAAGCGAATTTGTATACTGCGGTTTTAATTGTGGGTTCCCTTGAGAAAAGGTATATAAATCGGCGAAATATACAAAAGGATTTAGCGATTTATAATCTGGACGGTCAATCCTTCTGCCATACGAAAGTCCAATTTCCTGGTCTTTCGATACATCTTGTATTATAGAAATATTTGGAAAGAAATCCAGGTAGTTTCTTTTTACCAGGCTTTTCGCAGTAACCGAATTGCCTTCAGAACTTGTTACTTCGGTTCTTAACCCGACTTGGAATTTTATCTTGTTAAATGCTGTTTGCAAATTAGCATAGGCAGCATTTACAGATTCTTTATAGATAAACCTGTTGCTTCTTGTCAAGTCATCCTGCCAGTTCCCTGCTTCAAGATTCTCAAATTGGGAATCATTATCTGTTTTTACATAACTACTTTTTAGCCCTGTTTCCAATTTAGTTTTTGATGAAAATGGATAGCTGTAATCAGCTTTTGCAGCCCATATTTTAATATTTGAAGGCGTTGTATTTCTGAAAATCACCGGGTGCTTGTAAATATCGCCGCCGGTATAGGAGAAGTAATTATTATAGTTGATGTTGTTAATGCTGTGAAACGTTGAATAGTCCAGATCCGCGTTAAACTCTTGGCCGGCAGTATCAATTACGGTTTTGTAATTCAGGTTATAGGTCTGGTTTTTGAATTGGCTATTTACCGGATTGTATGCGGTTATGATAGAATCTGCTTGTCTGGGCTGATTGCCAATCGTAGTTGTATTAAATGCTGCTGTAGTGTTATTGTTTATAAATCCGCTGGTCATAAAACCAATTACACTTTTATCATTCAGCTCGTAATCAATCCCCATTTTGTAGCTGTGATTGCTCCGTTTAGAAACGTCACGTCCATCCACATCAAAATAAGTTGTTTCGGTATCATTGGTATTACTTCGATGTACATTGAGATTTTCAAAATCTTTTCCTCTGTCATAGTTATAATTACCGAACACATTAATGTTTTTACTTCGGTGGTTTAAGGTTACGCCCCCATTTGCTTTATAATATTTCCCATATCCGCCACCTGCAATCACACTTCCATTAGTGCCATAATTAGCATTTTTCTTTAATTTGATATTAATAATTCCTGCACTGCCAGAGGCCTCATATTTTGAAGAGGGATTGCTCATTAATTCAATCGTCTGAATGTTGTTTCCATTTGTGGCACGAAGGGTGGCAGTTAACTGTTCTGCCGATAAGTAAGTTGGCTTACCATCAATCATTACATTAACTCCTCTTTTTCCTTTCAGACTAATATTACCGTCCTGGTCTACCGTTACACCAGGAGCTTTACCTAGAATTTCTAATGCAGAATTCCCTGCTGCTAGAATGCTATTGGCAATATTAAGGATCACTTTATCACTCCTATGTTCTATTAACGGTTTTTTACTGATAATGGTTACATTGTCAAGTTGTGTAGCTACTGGCACGAGTGTAATCTTTTCCATTACCTTACTAATACTTACCTGGAAAGGGGCGCTATAAAATTTCTTGTAGCCAATACATTCTACAGCGATCAGGTAATCTCCAGAGTTGATCTTTTCGAAATGATAATCACCATCAGCAGTGGTCAGCATTTTTTTGACAAGTATAGTATCAGCAGCTTGATAAAGTGTTACGATTGCATAGGGTACCCGATTTTGTTTTTCATCGAAGATATGACCGGTTATTTTTCCGTCTTGTGTATTTGCCTGAGCACAAGCTTTAGCAGAAACCAGTAATGGAATGGAGATAATGACGAATAATTTAGTAGCTGTTTTAATCATGTGAGGTTATTGTTTCCAGATTTTCTAATTTAGGCGTATTAAATAACCGTGCGGACAACTTTAACATTGTTTAACATCCCTGTTAAATTTTTGTTAAAAATATTATATGTGTATTCTTTTATTTTGATTTTTAAATCAAAACAAATTTTTTTTATCGCCAATAGTAGTGTTGGTTTTGTTTAAATTAATATGCTTATGAATGATGATTTAAATCAAAAGAACCAGTGGGAAAATCTCAAAACTTATAAAAGTTTGGATACAGATAAAAGAAAGATTAACCATATCGCGGATATAGATTTTTCCAGGACATATTCTTATGCAGATTATTTTCGATGGGGATTTGAAGAAAGACCGGAACTAATTAAAGGAAAAATGTTTAGAATAGGTCCGGCACCATCGTTAACTCACCAATGGTTATGCGAATTTATCTATGTGAAGCTTTACGCTTACCTATCTGGTAAAACGTGCGAAGCATTTATATCCCCAATTGATGTTAGGCTCCCGCTGTTTCTTTAGCAGACGAGGCGATTTTTACTGTCGTGCAACTGGATTTATGTGTAGTTTGTGATGCCCGTAAATTGGATGAGCGTGGTTGTTTAGGTGCACCTGATCTTGTTGTAGAAATTCTGTCTCCCATGTAATAACAGAAAAGAGCTGACCGATAAGTTTGTAATTTATGAGGAGGCTGGCATAAAAGAGTACTGGAGAATTAATTCTGAGAAAAAATATCAGTTGAATGTAAGAGGCAGATATGAGGGGGCAAATAGCCCTGGTTCAACGATTTTCCAGATTTTAATTTAAATGTTAACGATTTATTTAGGAATAAGGAATTAAAGGTGTCGTTTATACATTGATTAACCAGGACTAGTAGGATTAGTCCTGGTCAATCTTATGTTATTTAGCGGTTAGCCCCCTATTTATTTGCATCGGGCCAATCTTTGGATCATGTCCCCTGAAATCACGAAATAGCTTACTATAATCCTCTGTATTTCCCCTGCTAAGGATCATATCCCGGAAGCGCTGACCATTTGTCTTCGTAAGTCCCCCATTTTCTTCGAACCAGGAATAAGCATCATCATCAAGCATCTCTGTCCACAAATAAGCGTAATATCCTGCTGCATAACCACCTCCCCAAATATGAGAAAAATAACTTGTGCGGTAACGCGATGGTACCTCTGCGAGGTCAAGTTTTAATTTTTTAAGTGACGCTTTTTCATATTCATCTGTTTTCTGTAAAGCATCACCCGCAGGCAGTTTATGCCAAGCCATATCCAAGGAGGCAGCCGACAATAGCTCTGTTAAGTTGTATCCCTGGTTAAAGGTTCCTGCTTTTTTTATTTTGTCTACCAGTGCCTGTGGCATCACTTTACCTGTTTGATAATGTACCGCATAATTTCCTAGTATTTTGGGGTCTAATGCCCAGTGTTCATTAAATTGTGATGGAAATTCTACAAAATCCCTTGCTACATTAGTTCCGGAAAGGCTAGGATAATGCTGACTCGCAAATAGGCCATGCAGGCCATGACCAAACTCATGGAACATGGTAATTACGTCGCTAAAACTGATTAGGGCTGGCTGTCCTACTGCTGGTTTCGTAAAATTACAAACATTATAAATTACAGGTTTAGTGCCCATTAATTTAGATTGACCTACCATATTTCCCATCCATGCACCGCCATTTTTATTATCGCGTTTATAATAATCACAATAGAAAAGGCCAATAGTAGATTGGTCTTTATCAAAAACCTCGAACACACGAACATCTTTCTGGTAAACTGGTAAATCGTGGCGCTCTTTAAAAGTTAAACCATAAAGTTGACCGGCTGCATAAAACACTCCTTTCTCTAATACGGTATTGAGTTCGAAATAGGGTTTAACTTGGCTTTCATCAAGATCATATTTCTTTTTTCTAACCTTTTCAGCATAATAATTCCAATCCCATGGCTGCAGCTTAAAGCCTCCTTTTTCTTCATCGATCTGTGCCTGAATATCTGCAGCCTCTACTTTTGCTTTTGCAGTAGCAGAAGGCACCAATTGTGCAAAAAATGTTTCCACAGCTGCTGGTGTTTTTGCCATTTGATCTTGTAATTTCCAGGTCGCATAATTTGGGAAACCCATTAGTTTTGCTTTTTCGGCACGTAAATTTGCCATTTTTGCAATTGCAATACGGGTATCGTTCGAATCACTCTTTTCCGTACGGTTCCAGGAGGCATTAAATAACTTTTCTCTAGTAGCCCGGTTGGTCAGCGATTGTAATGCAGGTTGCTGAGTGGTGTTTTGTAAAGGGATCTGCCATTTGCCGTTCAACTTATTTGTCTTTGCATCTGCCGCTGCTGCATCCAATTCTCCTGCCGAAAGCCCGGCTAGTGCAGCTTTATTATCCGCTATCAAGGCTCCGGCTTTATTAGCAGCAAGCAGTTGATTAGAAAACTTTGCACTTAAGCTCGCTTCTTCTTCATTTAGTTTTTTTAGCAGTATTTTATCTGCATCAGATAATTTTGCCCCGGCCAAAACAAACTGCTGATAATAATAACCTATCAGGCGTTTTGATTCTGCATCAAGTTGCAGTCTTTCGCGGCTATTATAAATGGTCTCAATTCGTTTAAATAATTCTGGATTCAGATAAATTGCATCCTGATGTGCGGCTAGCTTTGGTGCTATTTCTTCTTGTATTTTTTGTAAAACAGGATTTGTATTAGCGCCAGTAATTAAACCAAAAGTGCTTAGTGCACGTGACAGCATTTGTCCGCTTTTCTCCATTTCTACCATGGTATTTTCGAAAGTTGCCCCAATATTATTACCAGCTATTTTCTTTATTTCAGTAAGCTGTATTTTCATGCCCTCTTCAATTGCAGGTTGAAAATCACCATCTTTAATACGATTAAAATCAGGCGCCTGGAAGGCTAGTTTACTAGTGTCTGCAAAAGGATTCGATGATGACCGTTCAGATTTTCCATCAGCTGATTTCTCGTTATTATTCCCACAAGAAGAGGTGACAGCTACAATGGCCATCAATGGCATAATAAATATTTTTTTCATTGTGTTATATGGATAGTTATAACCTAAAAATACATAAAATATAAACAATTGGAGAAAGGATAGCTGTCTTATACCAGTACAGCACTTTTAACTACTGTAATCAAGTGGACGAGGTCAAATGGCTTTTCGATATAATTGTCAAATCCTGCTTTAGCATATTCGTTTTTTATATTTAGGTTACAGCTCAGTGCAATTATTGGAAGATCAGGATAGGTTTTTTTTAGTTGTTGGCATAGTCGGATGCATTGCTCGCCTGCCAGCTTAAAATCTAATAATATCAGGTCTGGGGAAAACTGGTCAACATTTTTAACAACGTCATTATAATGAAGTACAGGGATTACTTCAAATCTAGCTTCTTCTAGAACTATGGTTAAAGTCTCCAGCAGGTCAAGATCTGTATCCTGTACAATAACTTTCTTCATTTTTGATTAGTTATAATCAAAAAATTAGTGTTTAAGCACATATTTATGATTTATCTAAATATAGTTATTTATTATTTTAGATAATATGCTTTTCGTTACATAGTTTATAAAAGTTTGTCTTTATTAAAACTTTTCTTTTTTTGCTATCGTTTAATGTAAATTAATAGGTTTAGTGTAGTTTTGTTACTCAAATTTGAGATGTAGCCGGTATATTATAACAATCAATACCTGTCTCTATGCTTATAACTTGGCTTAATGTTAAGTAAAATAAGTAAAGTCAATACAAGAACAATAATTTATTAAACAATTGACTGTTTTTTATTCTTTATGAATTATGAAATTACTTAGCGCATTATTGGGAGGACTTGCTGGTGCAGTTGCTCTGAACATTCTTCACGAAACAGTTAGAAGGTTTGACAGGGATGCTCCAAGGGTAGATCTTATTGGAGAAGAAGCAATTAGTAAATCTATGGATGCGGTTGGAATAGAACCACCTCAAGGAGATCGGCTTTATAAAGTAACATTAGTAGGCGATTTGATAAGTAATACAATATATTATAGTACGATCGGGTTAGGCGATGATAAGAATATTTTAATCCGTGGATTGTCAATGGGCTTTGTTGCTGGCATTGGCGCTATAGAGCTGCCTAAACCTATGGGGCTTGACGATGCACCGGTTTCCCGCTCTGATAAAACCAAATTACTTACAGTAGTGTGGTACGTTGCGGGGGCTCTTGTTACTGCTGTGGTAACTAAAGCGCTGCGCAGATAACTTTCTATTTTGCTTTGATTTTGCAAGTTGATTTTATTTACAGGCCTTAATTCCTGCCATTTTATAAATATCGCTATCTTCGCAATCCGGCTTTTATATGCCGTTTAAGCTTTAGCTTGTATAAGGTGTAAGATATTAAAATGAAAGAACAAATCAGTACTGCTAAAAAGCGTTCTCCCGGAGTTTTTAGTCTGCTCAAACCTTACAAGGGGTTGGTTGCCCTTTTAGTGGTATTTGCTTTATTTAGCAACGGCTTAAACCTGTGGTTGCCAAGATTAATCGGGCATGGAATCGATGCTTATAACAATGGGAATTTCTCCTATAGAGCTATGATTACAGAGTTCTCACTTGTAGCAGGGATCATTTTTATATTTAGTTGCCTGCAAAGTGTGGTACAGACATATGCTTCAGAAATGGTGGCGCGCGACTTAAGAATGCGTATTGCAGATAAGATATCGAGACAAAGTTTTGCATTTATCGAGCAGGCAAATCCGTCAAAATTACTGACTAATCTTACTGCTGATGTAGATTCGATCAAACTTTTTGTTTCCCAGGCTATTGTTTCTATTGTTTCTTCTTTGTTCATTATTATTGGTGCCAGTGTTTTACTATTGAGCATCAACTGGAAATTGGGATTAGCCATCATTACTATTATTCCGATTATCGGAGGCGCATTTTATATTGTTCTCCGTAAAGTAAAAGCACTATTCAAGAAAAGCAGGGAAATAATTGACTGGTTAAATAAGGTAATTAATGAAAGTATACTGGGTGCTGCGCTGATCAGAGTAATTAATTCCCAGCAATTGGAATATGAAAAGTTTTTTGATGCAAGTAACAAGGCTAAAGATATAGGATTAACTATCCTTCGGATGTTTGCATGGTTGATTCCGATTATTGTGTTTACGGCAAATATTGCCGGATTAACCATTCTTGCATTAGGTGGCCACTATGTGATTAAGGGTAGTATGACCTTAGGAGATTTTGCTGCATTTAATAGCTATCTGGCATTATTGATTTTTCCGATCCTGGTGATTGGTTTTATGAGCAATGTAATTGCACAGGCCACAGCATCTTTTGGTCGTATCCGTACAGTGCTGGACACAGCAGCTCTTTCTGCAACTGGGACGCTTACATCAACTATTAGCGGAGCAATAGAACTTGTTGATGTAGCGGTAAATTATGGGGAGAAGGCCGCGTTAAAAGGGATTTCTTTTAAAATAGAGCCAGGTGCAAAAATTGCAATTATCGGCCCAACTGCAGCTGGAAAAACGCAGCTACTATATTTACTTACTGGTCTGATATCAGCGGGTTCTGGTACTGTTTTGTACGACGGTATGCCGATACAGGATTATCAGCCAGAAAGTTTCCATAGCAAGGTAGGCTTTGTTTTTCAGGACAGTATCTTGTTTAATATGAGTATCAGGGAGAATATTGCCTTTAGTGATACAGTGACGGATGAATCTTTAGAAAGAGCCATTGCAACTGCAGAATTACAAGATTTTGTCAGCTCTTTGCCCAATGGCTTAAATACAAAAGTCTCTGAGCGGGGCCTTAGTTTGTCGGGCGGACAAAAACAGCGGATCATGCTGGCACGTGCGTTAGCAGTTAACCCTAAAGTTTTGTTGCTCGATGATTTTACAGCGAGGGTAGATAACCAGACAGAAGCTAAGATCTTAAGCAATATCACACAGAATTATCCAGAACTTACCTTAGTTTCTGTTACACAAAAAATTGCTGCTGTGGAACATTATGAGCAAATTATTTTATTAATGCAGGGAGAAATGCTTGCTGCAGGAACGCATAGCGAGCTCATGGAAAGTAGCACAGAGTACGTCCAGATCTTCAATTCTCAACAAAGCACCAGTAATTATGAATTATAATCTAAATAGTTTACCTGTTACTGAAGGAAAAACCTCCACCTGGGCTGGACTTAAAAGTTTGTTGCAGCTGGTGAAGGAAGAGAAAAAGACATTGATCATCGCATTTTCTGCCATCCTTTTAAATTCTTCTTTAAACTTACTAGGTCCTTATTTAATTGGTCATACCATTGATAAATATATTCAGACTAAACAATATCACGGTGTACTTGTCTTTTCAGGAATCCTTTTATCAATGTATGTAGTTGCTTTTGTGACCAGTTATTTTCAGACCCAATTAATGGGCGGTGTTGGTCAGCGGATCATCTTCGCTTTACGTAATGCAATTTTCAGTAAAATACAGCAGCTGCCAGTTGCTTTTTTTAACGAAAATAAAGCGGGTGATCTGATTTCGAGGGTAAATAATGATACTGACAAACTAAACCAGTTCTTCTCTCAGGCGCTTATGCAGTTTATTGGAAACATTGTTACAATGATAGGCGCAGGCATATTTTTGCTGATTATTAATATAGAACTTGGATTGGCAACGTTAGTACCCGCATTATTCATTTTGATTTTTACAAAGGGGATTTCTCCATGGGTGAAAGAAAAAAATGCTGTTAACCTGAAAAGTACAGGCGGTATGAGTGCCGAAATTCAGGAAAGCCTCAACAATTTTAAAGTGATTATAGCTTTTAACAGGCGCGACTATTTCAGGAAAAGATTTGACACAGCCAATCAGGAGAATTACCGTACCGCGATCGGGGCAGGGCTAGCAAATAATATATTTTTACCCGTTTTCGGATTGTTCACATCACTGGCACAATTAACGGTTTTGTCATTTGGAATTTACCTGATTACACAAGGCAATTTTACAGTTGGCTTATTAGTAAGTTATTTGTCGTATGCCACCAATTTTTACAATCCGCTACGCCAATTAGCGTCATTGTGGACAAACTTCCAGGTTGCATTGGCGGGGTGGGAAAGGATTTCTCAGATTCTGTCACTACACAATAACCTGGTAACGCTTTCACATGATCTTACAGAAAATCCTGCAAATGCAGTCATCGAATTTAAAAATGTCCATTTTGGTTATTCTGGTGGTTATGAGATTCTGCACAATATCAGTTTTGCCATGGAACAAGGGAAAACATATGCACTAGTCGGACCAACGGGTGGTGGTAAAACAACTACTGCATCAATTATGGCCCGTTTGTATGACCCTTTAGAAGGGTTCGTATTGTTAAATGGAAAGGATATCCGTACCTATACCCCAGAAGAACGTGCCGATAAAATAGGATTCATTTTACAAGATCCTTTTCTTTTTACAGGAACAGTAAAGGAGAATATTCTCTATAATAATGTACGGTATCAGAAATATTCTACTCAACAGTTTCTGGAAGTGCTAAAAGAAGCTAAGTTAGAAGGTCTGCTAACTACCTTTGAACAGGGGCTCGAAACACCGTTGCTTTCTGGAGGGGAAAGTTTGAGTATCGGACAAAAACAGCTGATTGCTTTTATGCGTGCAGTGCTGCGCAGACCAGAATTGCTGGTCCTTGATGAGGCTACGGCAAATATTGATACAATAACAGAACAGTTACTCGAACAAATATTGGCGAACCTCCCAAAAGAAACTACCCTGGTTATTATTGCACACCGGTTAAATACAATTGAAAATGCTGATGAGATATTTTTTATTAACTCTGGTGAAGTAACACGTGCAGGCTCATTTAAAGAAGCGGTTAATAAACTGATGCAAGGCAAAAGGCTGAGTTAATTAGGTAAGAAAACAACTTTGATTTGTGCGCATATTTACGGGTGTGTATAGAAAATTAATACAGCCTGTTGCACCTGACAGGTAATATGTGCTTAGGTAAACGAAAATTCAATCTCTGGATAAGTAGCCAATTGGCTATTTAAAACATTAAAATCTGTATTAGAAAACAGTTATATTTAAACCAAAACACAAGAACTTCTAAACATTACGATGGAATTATGGCGGTAACTAAATATGCTAAGGAAGACATCATTCCTATAGTAATACATATCCTAAGTTTTTCTACTGTTAAATTTGCAGAATATGGCTATAAAGCTATCGTGGAAAGCGAAATGCCTAATCTTGCAGGTCTCGATGAGGATGATTTGACCCCAGATATGTATTTTGCGGTACTTGATGCTTCTGATGACGAAATTTCAAAAGCGATCAATCAATGTATTGATCATATAGACGCTACCATTAATACTTTTTGTATCATGTTTGCTATTGATTTAGAGGAATTATATGGAGATGATAGGATTCATGAACTCGCCAGTCAAATCTACTCTGATCTTTATTATTATGCAGACGGACTAGTAGAAGATAACATTTCTTCGGCCGTAATGGAACTTCCTTTTACAGCTGCCAATGCATTTTTTTATCTATGCAGGCTAATCCTGCATGGCCAGATTGACGCCGAACTATCTATGGACGAGGGTTTTTACGGAACAGGTTGGGAAGAGTTTGAATTTTTAGATACTTCGGATAATAAAGTAGCGTTAATGTATGACCTGGTACAGGAGATCCTTAAACTGAATATTATAATCAGTGATATTTATGCAGATCGGGCCGGCGATGATTCCGGATTAATAACTTAAAATGAACAAACTAGTTTTGATACGCCATGGCCAAAGTGAATGGAACCTTGAAAACAGGTTTACAGGTTGGACGGATGTTGATTTGAGTGAACAGGGCGTTATCGAAGCTAAAAGAGCAGGACAATTACTTGCAGAAGCAGGCTTTTCATTTGATCTGGCTTATACTTCTGTGCTTAAAAGGGCGGTTAAAACATTACATATCGTATTAGAGGAAATGGAATCGCTATGGATCCCTGAAATTAAAGCCTGGCAATTAAATGAGCGACATTATGGAGCATTGCAAGGGTTAAATAAGGGTGATACGGTTGCTAAATATGGCAACGATCAAGTAGTTACCTGGCGAAGGAGTTTCACAAGCGCACCACCTTTGTTAACTTTCGAAGATAAACGTGCCCCTCATAATGATGTGCGCTATAGCGAAGTCAATCCTTCTTTATTACCACTTGCCGAAAGTCTTGAAATGATGATGCAGCGGGTAATCCCTTACTATCAGCACAATATTTCTCCAGCTTTGAAACAAGGAAGGCATATATTGATTGCAGCACATGGCAATACATTGAGGGGGCTGGTTAAATATCTTGATCATATTTCTGACGCGGATATTATCAATTACGAAATTCCTACTGGTATACCGTTGGTTTATGAAATGAATGAAAGTTTCGAACCGCTACGCAAGTATTTTATTGGATTGGAACCGGCCCAAACTTAAATCTTCCTTCATAAAAATCAATTGGTATGTCCTTTCGAAAATAGGTTCTCCCGAACATATTCTCCATTTTGCCTACACCCAATGTTAGAAGCCCGTCTTTCTTAAGGAAAGCCAGTGGATTTTTGTAGACAATTTTTTTATTGCCTACTCTAAAGCTATAATCTACAAATAAGGTATCATTCTTGAATGCTCCGCTAACGAAGCCATCGTTATCCTCTTTATTATAAAGTTTAAGTATCAATTTCCCCTTTACTATCTCATTGCTTATTTCTAAGTTCATTAATGCAGTGTCTTTCCCATCAATTGCCATGTAATTCGATGTAGTAAATACAGTGTCTTTCTGGGTTGTCGAACTATTACCAGTTTTACAGCTTTGAAACAGTCCTATAACTATTACGCAGCAAAATGGGATTAAATTTTTCATCATAATTGTTTGTTTTATATATGATGTAGATTTTAGGAGATTCCATAATCAGCTTGATCATATTTCTGAAATTATATTATTATCAAATTAATAATGATACCGCACCTAAACCTCTGTGCTAATCGGGGATTTCACAACTTAATGACATTATGCAGTAAGAATATTTTGTAACTTTATAGAGTAAAAGCTGAATTATTATGAACGCTCTATCTACCTCCGATACTCCATTTTCTATACAGCTTTCGCTTAGCCCAATTATTGAAAAGCTTGAAAAATCACTGGCTGATCTTAAAGGGGAACGTGCGGCCGAAGTAGAGTCACTGTTACAGGAAATCGATCATGCACCGGAACTAAGAAGTGGAATTACTAAAATTGAAGAGGTAGAGAGAAACCAGGACCTAATCAGCCGCCTAATGTCCGATTATTTTCCGAAGGTGCTGACGATGAATGAAATTAAGGCTGTAGGTATCCCTTACCGGGATATAATATTTAATTACACTGAAAGATTCAAAAATATTCTGGAAGCTGCGGGATCTGGTTTCGAAATTAATATCCGCGATTTTGATGAACATCAGTTTTACGTATTGAGCTGTTGCCTTATCTTAAATGAGTTTTATGGAACACAGCTCGATTTTGGTAAACCTCTATTCTATGATATTCCTGCTGCAAATGGAATTGTGAAACATTACAGGATACTTTATAATGCTGATTATTTAGAAATCCTGCCCACCGAACGGTCATTACCAATCACGCCGGAAGACATTGATTTGTTGCTCAATAATTATGATGATCTGGAACTGTGGAAAAGCAAGTTTCCCAAAGAAAGCTGGATATTAAAGGGTTTTGCATTAATGACTTTATTTGATGCAACGGTCGAAAATGCCGTTTCGCTGTTTAAAGAGAAATTGCTGGTATTAAATGTTGATGGTTTTCAGCAAAGTGTAGAAGCAATTTTCCAATCCATCTTCCGTATCCCGGAGCTGCAAATTGGTTTTACTGTATACAACAGGGAAGAGGGGAAATTTACCACCGCCGCTTTTGGGCAGAAGATGAAAAGCTTTATTTTATCTGGAAGCAATCAGAAATTTGATGTAGATGTACTTTGTGGCAACTCCTATCAGTGCTTGTTGGAAGAGAAGGGCTATTATGCCGTATCAGATACGGTAGAATTTTCTAGTGCTCATCCGGAGGAATACCTTTCAGGCCAATTTCTTTCACAGGGAATCCATAGTTTTATATTGGCTCCCGCTGTAAAGAACAATGTTTTATTGGGCATATTGGAAATTGTTTCTCCAAGAACCAAAGAGCTCAATAGTATCAATGCGAATAAATTGGATGTAGTGATGCCATTCCTTATCGATGCACTCGACAGGTTAATGGACGATCTGCAAAATCAAATACAAGCTTTTATACAGGATAAATACACGGCTATTCACTCTAGTGTATATTGGAAATTTAGAGCTGAGGCCCAGCGGTTTCTATCCGGCCATAAAAAAAATGAAGATTATGTATTGCCTGAAATCATCTTTCCTGATTTATATCCGTTATTTGGGCAGGTAGATATTAAAGGGTCATCAGAATCCAGAAATAACAGCGTCCAAAATGACCTGAAGAAGCAAGTTAGTACCTTACTGATCTTATTAAAAGATTTACAAGGGTATAGCGCGATGGTTCCTTGGCAAGAAGAAGAGCAGCAATTGTCAATTTTCCTTGAAGACCTAGCATCGCCACTTAAGGCAAGTACAGAACAGTATATCAGCAATTATATAACCAATCTGATCCATGTTCGCTTAAACGAAGTGACAGACCCGGATGTATTACCTTTATTAAGTGCCTACTTTAAAGAAACGGCAAAAGAAGATGGTGCGTTTCATACCTACCGGAGGAAATATGAGACCACTGTAGCAAAGATCAACCAGAAGCTGGCTAATATAATTGACGATGAACAAATACAGGCTCAGGCCTATTTCCCGCATTATTACGAAAGATTTAAAACAGATGGGGTAGAACATAATCTTTACATAGGCCCTTCTATTGCGCCAACGCGGGATTTTGATGCCAACAATCTTTACAGTTTACGGTTATGGCAGATCAGGGTACTTTGCAAGATGGAAATTGCCCATCATCATCTAAAACCCAAACTTCCTTATCCTCTTGATGTAGCCACACTGATCCTGGTTTACAGTACGCCAATCTCTATTCGGTTTAGAATGGACGAGAAACGTTTTGATGTTGACGGAACGTATAATGCAAGATTCGAAATTGTAAAAAAACGGATTGATAAGGCTTATATCAGGAATTCTACAGAACGTATCACGGCAGCTGGCAAAGTCACTATAGTTTATTCCAGTGATAGTGAACAAGGAGAGTATTTAAGGTACATTAAAACCTTACAGGAAGAAAATTTGCTGGATAATACCATAGAACAGCTGGATATAGAAGACCTGCAGGGGGTATCCGGACTTAGAGCTTTGCGTGTGGGTATTATTCATGCCGGGGGATAATCATCCAACACCCGGCATGATAGTGTTACTGATTATCAGGCTCAAATTCCAGTGATACGGAATTCATACAGAACCTTTTATAGGTAGGGGCAGGACCGTCATTAAAAATATGTCCCAGATGAGAATCACAACGCCCGCAGGTTACTTCAACTCTTCTCATTCCATATTTATTATCTTCTTTATAAAGTACGCTATTTGGTTTTACGGCTTCAAAAAAACTAGGCCAGCCACAACTGCTTGCAAATTTTGCATCCGATTTAAACAACTTATTTCCGCATACTGCACAGTAATAAGTACCAATTTCTTCACTATCCCAATACTGGCCGGTAAATGCACGTTCAGTACCTTGCTCTCTGCCTACCTCATAAAGGTCTGGATTAAGTATTTTCTTCCATTCGGCGTTTTCTACATGGAGTATGGTGTCGTCTGTTCTGGAATAATATGGATTGTTTTCGTGTGTAGTATTCATGTTTACAAGGCTAAAATTATATCGATATTCTCTTTACTATAAAGTTAAGATAAAAATAATGCCGCTTTGTAGATTATGCTTATTTGACAGTTCTATTGCTATTTTCAACTATCGGATTTTAATTTGGACATTCTTTACTTTTTTCCATTCGTCATTTTCAAGGTATTCATAAAATACTTTTCCTTTTTTCCAATCTGCATCTGTGATCAGCATGATCCTGATAGTTGGACAGTTTTGGTCATAAAGCGGATAACCTAGTAATGTAACCAGGTGCTGGTTGCCATCCGGCATAATGTTTAGCAATTTATAATCTCCTATCAATTCATTTTTAATAGATTGAAATGTTTTTATAGCTGTTTTGATCAATTCACATTTTCCACTTACTTGTTTACTATTCTGATCAATTTTCAGGTGGACAAACAAAATAGGTGAATGAGTATCTGTGTTTAAAATTGCCAGAGAAAGCGGAAAAGTAGATGTTTCTTGTTGGGCCATTACAGTATTCATAAATGATATTTGTTTTTTTATTTCAAATAAACGATATCAAATTGAATGAACTAAGGGTGAAAATACCCTTTAATAAAATAAAACACCTGCTCATATAGGTGTGTATAGATAGAAAGCCAGTTAACACATTGGTTAACTGGCTTTCTAAATTAAAATTAGGGATACTTATTTCAGTATTACTTCAACCATTATGGGGAAGTGGTCTGAAGGAAATTTACCGTGGTAGGTATCTGTTAAAATACCCCATTTATCTGCTTTAAAGTCTTTAGTAACAAATACATGGTCGATAATCCCGAATCCATTTACATCTTTTCCAAAAGCATTAAATGATGAATTGTTTACATAAGGATTTTCTACTTGAGTATAAGTATCAGTCAGCAATCCTGATTTTGCTAATGTCAAATACCATTCACTCTCATGATCTCCATTTAGATCACCTGTAAATACTGCAGGTTCGGTTCCTGCGATTTCTTTTATTTTGCTTAATATCAATTTACTGCTTTCTACTCTTGCAATTTTACCTTGATGGTCAAAATGTGCATTGAAGTAATAGAATTTTTTACCACTTCTCAAATCTTGCAGGTATATCCAGGTACAGATTCTATTGCAGCAAGTTGCATCCCAACCTAATCCTGGTTTATCAGGTGTTTCCGACAACCAGAAATCCCCTTTTTTTAATAATTTAAATTTGTCTTTTCGGTAAAATATCGATGAATGTTCTCCGCCTTCTTTGCCATCATCGCGTCCTTTTCCATAATGCGCATATTCTGGTAAGGCAGTATTGATATCATCTAGCTGGTTTTTAAATCCTTCTTGAATCCCAAAAATATCAAATTGGTGAAAACGCAGCAAATTGGCTACTATTGGAGCTCTCTGAATCCAAAGATTACCTATGTCACCTTTGTTGTCGTTACGTAAATTATAAGTGCCAATAATTAGTTTTTGTGCAGAAATCTGCAGGCAAAAAAATAATAAAAAGGTTGCTGTGATACTTGTTTTTTTTATCATAATATATGTTTTATTCTCTTAAAAAATTACCATCCCGGGTTTTGTCCGAGTTTGGGATTTACTTGTCTGTCAGATTCGGGGATAGGATAAAGATAGTTTTTCTGTTCAAATACCCTAGTTGTAGTGGTTAACCAGGTAAGCTCGCCAGAGGTGTCATTGCTTAAACGCTGTGGGTTAACACCTCCACTAATCGTTGCAGAAACATTAATATAATTTACACCGGCAACCTGCGTAGCTGGCAACACTTTATAAAAACAGACATCCAGTTTACCATCCCCGTTAAGGTCCATTGGTACATCTAATGCAGGTACATAAAAACCATTCCATACTTTTGTGAGCAGTTCTCCGTGTTTCCATCTAACGATATCATCAAAACGTAAACCTTCCAAAGCAAGTTCTATTCCTCTTTCACGGCGGATTTCCAGTAAGGTAGGGTCACTTATTTCAGGAAAATAATTAGCTTGAAGATAAGTATCTGTAGTTAATGGCTTAGCTGTTAAACCTCTTGTAATACCGGCGCGTTTTCTTAGCGCACCGATTGTCTTGGCCCAATCGGCATCTGTAAAAGTACCCAGCTCAGCTTTTGCCTCTGCATAATTAAGTAATACCTCTGCGTATCTTAACAAGCTGATAGAGTTGATATTTAAGGTGCCACCGTCATATTTGATGTCATCCAGCGTCCATTTAATTGGCTGATAACCGGTATAAGTGTAAGAGAATACTGGTGGGGCCGCTTCTGCTGTTCCTCCATTGATCCTTTTGTAATCGCCCATCCTGATAGTCTGCTGCAAGCGTTTGTCCCTGTTCTTAACTTCGTTCACGAATGGAAGTGTCTGGTAACCTGATTTGCTGGTAAACGGTGTGCCGTCAATATTCAGGTAAGTGTTTACAAAAGTTCTTGTAAAACTCAGCCTGCTACCATAAGTTGCACTGGTCCAATACCAGTTGGCGTCGTTATAAACAGCGAGGTTTGGGTCAGCTGCGCTAATGAGCATGATCTCAGTTGCAACGGGTGCAGTGCTGATAAATAATTGGCGATAAGAAGTCTCTTCTCCACCAGCGGTGTTTAAGGCATAACCAGAAGTGGTTATCACTTTATCTGCTGCAGTTGCAGCATCTGCAAGCCATTTTGCAGCAGTAGATTGCAAGTTGGCTTCCGTGTGATACTTACGGTAAGTACCTTCGTAAAGACATACTCTTGATTTGAATGCAAGTGCTACAGCATTTGTAACCAGCGTTTTTGAGTTATCTGTAGTCCGTGTAATGTTTGCAATCGCATAATCAAGATCGGCTAATACAGAATCCATCACTAGTGTACGAGCGTCTCTTCCATTATACAGTGCCGGATCGTCTACTTTTAAGGTGTGGTTAATCCATGGTACATCACCAAATCTCCTCACTTTTTGAAAGTAAAATACAGCTCTGAAAAATCTAGCTAGGCCCTGGTATTGTGAGCGTACTGCGGCACTTACTTTAGGGTCATTGTTGCTTTCAAGAAAAAAATTGATATTTCGCAATTTTGTCCAGTCCCAACCCGAGCTGGTCCTTGAACTGTAGGCCCCGGCTACCAGGAAATCTGGAGCCTGACTTCTAGCTCCATAATCGGATATTTCATCACCTCTAAAGGTTTCACCTGCTGTTGGTAATACGTCATAAAATGAATTGGCGTATAATTCCAGTCCTTTTTCACTGCTAAACACAGCATTTCTGGTTGCGCTATCTTCAGGTACCTGGTCAAGTTTCTTGCATCCTGCCATTATTACAGCGAGGGAGGCGAACCATAAACAGAATCTTTTCATATTGTTATAAATTATTTTATAAATAAAATTTCGAATTAAAATGTAGCAGAAAGTCCTAAGCTGTAGCTCTTTAGCTGCGGATAGTTATTGCCATTACCACCACCTTCTACATTGCCAATGCTTTCCACGTCAATGTCTTTAGTGATTTTATAGAGCGGAGAGTAAGTCCATATATTTTCTCCCGACAGATATAAACGCACATTGCTTAGGCCAAGTCTTTTGATCACATTAACAGGCAGGTTATAACCGACCTGCAAATTTTTCAAACGGATGTAAGCTACGTTTTGAATGTATTTGGATTGTGATTGTAATTCTCCTGAACCATTTTGTGCAACGTAACCACGGTATCTAGGGAAATAAGCATCTGGGTTTTCGGGCGACCAGATCTTGTCTAGCATCGAAGTTGGGATCTTGTTATAAGGACGGTTGTATTGTCCCCAGAAAAGTCCGTTGTCAGAACCCGGGTACCAATCCATCTTGCCTACACCCTGGAAGAAACTGCTAAAGAAGAAACCTTTCCATTGTGCGCCTAACGAAATTCCATAGGTATATCTTGGCGTGCTATTACCAATTACTTTTTTATCACCAGGATTATTTACAGTACCATCTCCGTCGTTAATTACGCCATCACCGTTCAAATCTTTAAATTTGATATCTCCAGGTAATAATTTCCCACTGTTAGATGCTTTTGTGAGCACCTGTATAGGAGAGTTTGCAATATCTTCTGCGGAAGTAAAATAACGGTCCGTTTCATAACCCCATATCTCTCCGTAGTTTTGCCCGGTGTAATAATCTGTCAGCCTGTTCTGTGGGTTATTAAATTTAAGAATCTTTGTTTTATAGTCAGATAAGGTAAGTCTGATGTCGTAGGTAACCGGGCTACCGCCAGCTTGAAACTGATCTCTCCACGCAATGCTAGCTTCCCAGCCCTTTGTTCTTAGGTCGGCATAATTACCTTTTGGTACTGTTGTTCCAAACACCGCAGGTAAAGTCATTCCTGTAGTAAACATATCTGTTGTATTCCTGATATAGGCATCTCCGCTAAAGTTTAGTCGGTTATTCAGAAAGGCAATGTCCAGGCCAATGTTTTTAGTTTGAGAAGTCTCCCACGTAAGGCCATCAGGCAACACACCTGGCTGACCAGTATATTGTGGTTTAACACCATTCAATATTCTTGTCGACTGTGAGATATTAAATTTCTCCTGAAAGGCGTAAGATGCTATGCTACCGTTTCCTAAAGATCCGTAAGAAGCCCTAATTTTTAAATCGGTAATACTGTTTTTATTGATCTTCCAGAAAGGCTCCTGGCTCACTCTCCATCCAGCAGAAAAAGAAGGAAAGAAATCATAGCGCTGATTAGATGGGAACTTGGAAGATCCATCGTAACGTCCATTGGCTTCAAATAAATACCTGTCTTTAAACGCATAATTGATCCGGTAAAAACCACCAAGAACTGCCCACGATTCATAGCCGCCACTAGTTATAATAGATTGTCCAAGCGCAAGATTAATATCATTGGCATCATCAAAGATCAGCCCGTTGCGAGAGGCAAGTAACCCTTTATAAGTAGATTGCTCATAATTGTAACCAGCCAGGAATTTTACATAATGATCTTTACTCCATTTGGGCTCATATTCACTATAAATATTTGTAGCTAGATATTGAGTAGTACGGTCAGTTTGTTGAAAGTCATTTGTGTTACTTCCCACATATTCTAACACGCCGGGCTTCCTGCTATAGGCAACAGGCACACGCACCCTTGTGTCATCATTAGTTGTTTGCTGAAAAGTAATATCACCTTTAATACGGAACTTATCCTCAAAGAAATTTGTGCTGAACCCAGTTGTATTTCTTAATACATTTTGTTTAGATGCTGTCCCGTTTTTTCCATTATAATAATCCCCAACAGTATAAGCGGCAGAATAAGTAAGTGTGCCGTCGGGGTTGAACATCGGCGCAACAGTATGGCCCTCATCGTTAATATTTCTGAAAATACCGCCTCCTTCACCAACGTTTAATGGTGCATAGTATTTGATAGAAGAATAATCCATGTTGTTGTAAACCTTTAACCAGGGATACAATTGTACGGACCCTTTAGCACGCATATTATAACTTTGATAATCATCTGAGTTATATCTGAATATGCCAGATTGTTTTAATGCACGTCCTGAGATATAGAAATCAGACTTTCCACTTCCGCCTGATATGGATAAATTATGGTCTGTAGCGCTGTTGTGATCTTTATACAACTCTTTATACCAGTCTGTATTGCCATAATAGACATATTCACCAGCAGAATTTACCTCGGTTTTTGGTAAACTTGGATCTTCATCATGACGTTTTAATTCTGCCAGGTAGGCAGGGGAGAATTTTACTGTTTTATTGATGTTTTGCGGAGTTTGTGAATAGTCATTCCAGGCCGACCATGCTTCATTGAACATCGTTGCAAACTGATAGCCGTTAGTAACCAGATCTGGAACTGTAGTTGGCTTTTTGATCGATTGTGACACAGAATAATTTATGGTTGTGCGATCTTTTACGGGGTTCTTAGTAGTAATTAAAACTACGCCAAACGCCGCTCTCGCACCATATATAGCTGCCGAAGCTGCATCTTTTAAGACCGTAACAGTAGCCACATCATTAGGATTGATCCTGGAAGGGTCGCCCTCCACACCATCAACCAGCACAAGTGCATTACCACCCTGTCCGATAGAAGTTGTTCCTCTAAGATTAAAAGAGGGCGACTGGTTAGGTCGCCCATCACTTATTCTGATATTCAGATTGGGAATTACGCCCTGCAGACCTTGAGCTAAATTAGTAATTGGCCTGTTTTCAAAAACTTTCGAAGTCACCTGATCAACCGATCCTGTTAGGTTTTCTCTTTTCTGTGTACCATAACCAACCACCAGTACTTCATTTAGTGTACCAGTTTCAGCTACCATAGAAACATTTAGTGTAGTTGTTTCCCCTGGTTTAACGTTGATTTTACTCTGCGTACTTGTGGTGTAAGAGATAAAAGTAACCAATAAGGTATAAGTACCCGGAACGGCAGATATACTATAAGAGCCATCAGGATTAGTTTGAACTCCTTTATCCAGTTCTACAATTTTAACACTTGCACCCGGAAGCGGCTGACCTTTTTCATCTAGTACTTTACCAGTGATTTTACCAGGGTCTTGATTTTTGATGAGCGTAATTACACCCGGTACTTCTTCAGTAAAGGTTAGAGATGTGTTGTTTAATAACGTATTAAGTATCGTAGCAATCCTTTCATTACTGTAATCGGATGCGGCTACGCGAATCGACTTTAACTTTAAAAAAGCAGGGTCATAGGCGAAATCGATGCCGCTGGAGTGCTCGATTTTTTTAACAGCACTCAGCAAGTTCTCATTTTTAAATGATACTTTGATCCGCTTATTTAGAATTTGTCCGTTGCTGTTTCCCGCAAAAAGAAGCTCTGTGGTGGTAACGATCAGGGTATAAATCAGGAGTGTATAACGCATAACTTTCTGCAGTCGCAGTAAATGTGTTTTCATTCGTTTTTCGTAGTTTTCAAAGAATTGTACAGCAAAAGTTCCTGATGCTTTTCTATCTTTGACATTGAACAATAAATAATTTGTTTGGACAACAGTGAAGGGTCTCAAGCTATAACTGTTATCAGATCTGGCCGGTTCTGCTGCAGGACCGGCTTTTTTAGTAAATGACTATACCATTTTTCGTCCTCCTGTAGTTGTTCTTATGCACCGAGCAGATCATTCTTATTGTTTGATCAAGACTGCGTTCAGAACGTATTTGTAAATTATACCTATAATTGATTGTGTTTGGATGGGCAGATTTCAGTTCTACACCATAATTGATCTTTACTGCATTGGCTACTTCATCAAATGTGGCCTGATTAAAGTCTATTGCCGATTTGTACCAAGCATTATTTTCAGCGATCCCGAAATCCGATTTGATCCATTGATCAGTTTTTTGATTATAACGGATTTTCTTGCCAGGGAGGAGCACCGCAAGTACTTTTTGATGGTGTGACACCTCTACTTTTCCTTCACTTACATTAACCTCGGTAATATGGTCGGCCCCATTGCTTACCCTGAACTTAGTCCCCAGTACGCGGGTTGTCAGTTGTTTTGCATGTACAATAAAAGGATGATGTTTATCTTTGGCGACTTCAAAAAAAGCATTCCCTTTCTCCAGGAAAACATCTCTTTGCGGCAATGTGCCAAAAAGGGAAGATAACTTCAACGTACTGGAAGGATTAAGGTGTACAATAGAATTGTCCTGCAAAGTCAGGATTTTACTTTCTTTAGCAGAAGTGGTAAATACCGTGTATCCTGCTTCACCGGCCTTTGTGTACACCGTCTTGAACCTATTGATGAAAATCAACACTGCGGGAATAAGCAGCGCCAGTATTGCAGCATAGGTATAAATTTTACGCCATAATTTTAAGCGGACATTTTTGGCCGGTAATTTTGCCATGATAACCGATTTCATTTCCGCCTTAATGCGTTTAGCATGATCAGCATCAGTAAAACCATCGAAACTTTCCGTTTCATAAGCCGCATACCAGTTATCAAGCATCAGCTTTTCTGCTGCAGTAACCTCATTCGTTTCGTAACGGCATAATAAATTTTTAAACTCTTCTGCTTCCAATCTTCTTAACCTTTTAATACAAGTAGCGTGAAGAGCCGCTATTTACTTATAGAAATTGTTAAGCGTTTGTTAACTTTTTGTGATGGATGTAAAAAAGAGTAAAGCGACCTTAACAACCCATTCCGGGTATTTACTGCCTAGCTTCATACGGATCCTCCTCAGTGCCTCAGAAAGATGGTTGGAGACCGTCTGCTCTTTAAGGTTTAATTTTTCAGCAATTTCTGAAGTAGAGTGTTTAGCAGCTTTTAATAAATAAGCTTCCTTCATTTTGTCCGGTAAAAGAGCTACTTCCTGTGCAATCAGTTTTTCCAATTCAAAATACCCTTCCAATTCATCTATCACAACAATCGCCTCAAAGCGACTGATTGCCAGGTCCATTACTTTTTCTTTGACTTTTGCAGATCTGAAATAGCTAAAAACCTGGAATTTTACTGCAGCATGTAAAAAATGAGAAAGTTCGGAAGTCAGCTGCAGTGTATCCCGTCTTTGCCAGATATTGATGAATACATTTTGCACTATATCTTTAGCAGTATCTTCATTCTGTACACGTTTAAAAGCCTGAGTATATAATCTTTCCCAATACTCTTCGTATAATAGTGAATACGCTTTAGAATCTCCAAGTTGGAGGCGACTTAACAGTTCTGTTTCGTTTATCCCGATTTGAAGCATGTCCAAAAGTAGGGTGTCCATGTAAACAAATGATTAAGTTAATATAAATTGCTAATCCGATTTAGTTATATTGCTAATTAAATAATTGCTTTTGTCTTGATGAAAACGCTATGCAGTGCAGTTATCTTCATTTAACAATCGTTCGTTTTCTATAAAAAAGAAAGGCGCCTCGTGGGCGCCTTATTCGTTTATTTAATCCTTAAATATTTTATACTGCAGCCCTCAATACACGCGGTGCTATTTAATATCAATTCATTTTTGTTGAGTGAATAAAAGTGTGGAAACTCCTTATTATCTGTTGTTTTAAACACCAATGTAGTATTGTCTTTCACAGTATAAGTTGCATAGAGGCCTTCACCAGAAACGCTGCCATTTTCAGTTAAAGTAAGCGTAGTACGTTCTTTGATTGGTATTTTTTTCCATGGCGCAGCACCACCAATACTAATTGCTGAAGCCACAGTTTGCCATGTTCCGGATAGCCCAGTGGATTCCGGCGCTGATTTTTTACAGGATGAAAATACAATGGTTACGAATAATAGCAGCAACGGTAATTTTTTCATACTTGGTTTGAATAGGTTATCTCTTTAAAGTTATTAAATTATGTAAGATATTCAAATCTAAAGATCTGAATATTCAGTGGGGACAAGGAAATCAATATCCGCTTTTTGCATGTTATGTTGGTATTCTGGTAAAGTGGATAGTCTTTTCCATGCGGGATCATTACCAAATGATTTCCAATGTTCATCTCTTGATTTTTTGTCGCTATAGGTGGTCATATATATCAAATTGGGCATACGGCTTCCGGCTAATACTTCTCCATAAAACAGAGGCTGACTCCCAATGCGTTCAAATATGTCCATTTCATTGCCTTCGTTAAACATGTGCACTTTATTTTGATATAGTTTCTCCGTGGCGCTTTCGTAACTGCGTAACTCATAAATGCGCTCGCTTTTAGGATTACTGAATACTGGAACTTTCAACACCGGCATTCCTGCAAACGCTTCCATCAGGATTGCTTCCTTTCTTACATACGGTGCATCATCAAATTTCGCATCAAGATAGGCTGCACCTTTTGCCCAAAGTTCTTTGTCGACATTAAGCAGTTGGGTAATTTTATGAAACTGCGCGAGTGACTTAAAAGCGGTTAATACATAGATTTTCTTATCTGTAGCTGTATCTATGCCCAGCGTTTTAAATACCCCGACTTTCTCTATTCCAGCACGGTGCAGTGCTGGTAGCCACGCGTCTGATAAATATTTATCTGTGCTGATCTCCTGTGTTTTATTTTTTACGTGATAGATCAATAATTGGTAAAACTGTCTTGCCGGCACATTTGCAGCAGCAGCATTGGTAACTGATAAGAAGAAATTGGAAATTACAATTGCTGCTGTTATCAACCGGAGTGTTAGTTTTGATTTCATATATCAATGATTAAACTTTTAAATTATTCATTCCACCATCAATAGCTATAACCTGACCGGTAACCCAACTAGACTTGGCACTTAAAATGAATGCAATAGCATTAGCGAGATCCGCAGGTTGTCCGACTTTTCTTAACGGATTCCTTTTTTGTGAAGCCTCTATTTTTTCGGGCGTATTGACAAACTTTTCAGCAATTGGTGTTGCTGTTAATGACGGTGCAATGCAATTGACACGAATTGTCGGTGCAAACTCTGCCGCTAATGATTTTGTTAAACCTTCGATGGCGCCTTTTGCCATTGCTATGGAAGAGTGGAAAGGCATCCCCACAGCTACGGCCACAGTGCTAATCAATACAATAGACGGATCAGTACCCTTTTTCAAGTTTGATAAATACGCTTGTATAAATGCTGCTGCACCTAAGCTATTGATCTGGTAGTCAGTCAGAAATTCATCCTCGGATAACCGGTTAAATGGTTTCAAGTTGATTGTTCCCGGGAAATATACCAGTCCGTCAATATGTTCACTAATCTCTGGGAAGTCTGTGAAACCATACTTTTCTACAGTATAAAATTCATCGTATAATAAACTTCCACTCTTCGTGGAGATTCCAATTACCCGATTTCCCTCTGCCCGTAGTTGCTTAGCAGTTTCAATAGCCGTTTTGCTGGATGCTCCTGCAAACACATAAGTTTTTGTGGTCATATTTGGTTTAATAGCAATATTGAATTAAAGATATGGATCTTAAATAGGTGTTTTTAGAAAATGAGTACATTTATTTGCCAGGTTCTGATAAAGCAATAAGAATAGCGCCTGCAATAATTAACACAGCTCCTGTTACCAATTGCCACGTTATTTTCTCTTTCAGAAAAATGACGGATAAGATAATTGCAATTACTAATGATGACCGCTCTATCGTAGACACATAAGATGCTGGTCCGATGGATAAAGCTTTGAATGAGAAAAGAGTAGAAAAGGTCGTTGCCAGCCCCGCGAGGATCAATAGTACCCATGCCTTGTTTTCTATCTCTTTTATGCCAGAAAGGTTGCCTTGAATCGTAACAATACTCCAGGTGATACAGAAAATAAATACACTTTGTACCGCAAACGCCAGATTAGAATCTACATTCTTCAACCCCGCTTTGGTCAGTACAATTACCAGCGCTGCCGAAATCGCAGCCAATATTGCCCAAATTATCCACATAATTTATATTTATTGTTTAACATCCAGATTTACATTTGGATTGTAACAAAACAAAATAAATAAAATCGATGCTATTGGGCTGTTGGATGTAATTTGTAAGCACTAGTATTCTACAAACTGTTCGTCAGGATAACACCATAGCCACCTTTCTCCTCGTTCACCTGAAGATATCACTGGATGCTGAGCATGATGATAATGTTTGGTCATATGTTTTTTTGGAGAATCATCACAACATAGCGTTACTCCGCAAGTCTGGCAAACACGTAAATGTACCCACTCGCTTTTTTCCTTAATACAATCTTCGCAAACATGTGTGTCTGTTGTTTTAACTTTTGTAATAGCTTGTAAATGAGAACAAATATCCTGATCGCTCATAGCTTTAATTTATGACTGGTGAAATAATTAATATTTACATGAAACAGCTTTTAGCACTGCAATGTTTAAATCTAACGAATTTGCTGAGGATTTAATCGCCTGCGGTTGTTTTGTTGGCTTTTGTATTAGTTAGTTAAGCTAAATGTGTTTTAATTTCTTTTGAGTAATTTGAATTACCTGTTGTTTGTTTATTGGAATTACGTTTGCAGCATATTCAATTATACGTTAGTTCAAAATACACGTTATATCGATCCGATGGTCGATGCCGCCTTTAAAAGGATCTTTTGAAGTTATATCAATAAAGACCTGTTGATTGCTTTCTTAAATGAAATATTTAAAGGACGCCGGTTTATTGTAGATCTGGTTTTTAATAAAAATGAATACCTGGGAAATTTCGATGGAAGGAGTGGCTATTTTTGACCTGACCTGCGCTGATGAAAATGATGCCCAGTTTTTGATAGAGGTTCAGCGGGGCAAACAAAAATATTTTAAGCAAAGAGCAGTATTTTATGGATCGATGCTAATTACAAGCCAGGCTGCAAAAGGTAAACGTTATGAATGAGGATATGTATTAACTGCTGTGTATGTAATAGCTTTGCTTAGCAACTCGCTCTGTAATGATGCTCCCAGCCAATACATACATGATAGATGTTTGATGGGAATACTAATAAGATATTTTATAAATCATTGAGATATATTATTGTATAATTAGGTAGTTTTGTTAAAACAGAAGAAGAACTCAAGAATGATCTCTATAAATGGCTTTATTTGATTAAGCATCTAAGTCAACTTAATGAAATGCCTGAATTGTTTAATAAACCGATAGTTGAAAAGCTTTTTGCTGTGGCTGAATATAGCAACTTAACCAAAAAAGAAAGATTATGTACGATAGTAGCATAAAGTATAAATGGGACAACAAAGATGTGCTTGATTACGCTGTTAATGAAGGTAGGGAAAAGGTAATACAAGAAGGAATGATGCAAGGAGTGATGCAAGGAATTGAACAAAGTGAAATTAAAGGGCAATTAAAAACTAATAACAGAATCGCTTTAGAATTGAAATCGCAAGGTTTTGCTGTATATTTTATAAAAAAACTAACTCACCTTACTACTGCGCAAATCGAAGAACTATAAAGATAGTAAGCACGACGCTGATCAATAAGAGAGATCTGTTAGATATCAAAGATCTCCTTTAAAGCAGGACCGTGACTTCTGCTGGAATTAAGCCTCGTGCTATTAATATCGTTCATAATGAAAAAGAAAGCACCGTTAAAACCTTTTCTTATCTCTTTGATCAAGTCAGAATTAATGATAGTGCTCCTATTGATCTTAACAAACTGATCAGGTAGTTTTTCTTCGAGCGAAGAGATCTTAAAATCTGTAAGGTTTTTTTTGCCGTCAACCGTATTTAAAAAAACGTACTTATCTTCAGCTTCAACAAAAGCAAGATCCTGAAGCTTAACCAGCAGGATCCGGTCGCCAATTTTAACTGTAAGCGTTTTAATTTCCTTTTTAATCTTTAGCTGGCTCATTAGCAGCTCTAAAGGAATAGAATAATTAGTATTTCCGTGGATTTTTTGTAATTTATTAACTGCTTTTTCCAGCCGTTCTTTCTCAATAGGCTTTAAAAGGTAATCAATAGACTCTTCTTCAAAAGCTTTAACCGCATACTGATCATATGCAGTAGTAAAGATTATTTTAGGAGGTTTAGCTAGCCGCCCTAAAAGTTCAAAACCATTTAATGCTGGCATCTCAATATCTAGGAAAATCAAGTCTGGCCCAAGCAATTCAATCTGTTGCAAACCTTCCATTCCATTACTAGCTTCACCGATAATATTTATTCTTTCATGTGCTGAAAGCATTCTTTTTAGCCTTTGGCGGGCTAATGTTTCATCATCTATAACGAGTGTATTCCAGATTTTATTCATAAGTAAGGGGAATTTGAATCTTTATTTGTTTCACAGGATGGTTGGTAATCTGAACTTCATATTGATTGCCATAAAGCAGACCTAGTTTGTCATATGTACTTTGCAGTCCATATCCAATCTCCAGTTCATCAGGGAAGGCAATCCCATTATCAGAAATTTTAATCACAATCTGGTTAGTTTTTTTTATCTCAATAGTCAGCTTTGCATTTTCTACGACATCCTTTAACCCGTGTTTTAATGCATTCTCTACCAATGGCTGTATCAAAAACCTTGGAATTTTTGCATACAGTAATTCCTCTTCGATATCAATTGAAAAATGAATCCGGTCTTCAAACCTGGCTTTTTCAATATCCAGGTAGGTGCTTACAATCTCTATTTCATCTTTAACTGTTACCAGGTCCTCTTGGTTTTGATTAATGCTATACCTGAATAATTTTGAAAGTTTGATCGTCATATTTTCCGCTTTATCAGGATCTTCGTGAATTAAACTAGCAATTGCATTTAAAGAATTATAAAGAAAGTGCGGATTGATTTTGGACTGCAAGGTGGCTAATTCTGCTTGTGTTTTCATCTGGCTAAGCCGCAGCAAATCTAAATCTCTTTGTTCTATTTTTGCATTTAATCCTCGTTTTTGCGCGATGTAAGCATAGATAATAGTACAACTGATCACCACAATTATTGAGCTGAACCTCACATCTTCCCAATGAAAGAAATGATACGGCCAATGAAATAACCAGGCCTGGATCAAGTAAATTAGTTCTATTGCTATGATCATTCCAATCATACCAGATAGGTAATAAACCAGCAGAAAGAGCCAGGTATTTTCCTTCTTAAAACGCAAGAACTTTTGAGGAATATAAATCACATTAGTGATGCAAAGGCTGATAACTATGCTGTATAACAATTGGAAAAACATACTTCTCCATCCCACCCATTGCCCTTTAAATGCGCTGATAAGCAGTGTAAGCAGCAGCCCTATTATTACACCCAGCATCAGGTTATAAAGATTTGCTTTAAGCCAGCTTGTATAGATAAACCTGATTCCTTTTTTTTCCTGATGCTGATTGCAGTTTGTAGACATATCCGATTAGTTACATTGTGCTAATAATGCTTTTGCTCTTTCTGATCCCCACGTTGGAGCAATTTCACTGGCTGGTCTAAATATAGCAAATTTTGCCACTGCGTTTTCTAAGATGGGTTTAGCTTTAATCTTACCACCGCCAAATGCTTCAGGTGTGTAAAAAGTGTTTTGCCCGTTAATTAAATAGATGCGCGGATTCTCTGGGTCTAATGTTTTGGCCTTTCCTAATGATGTTGCAGACGCAGCCATAAATGATAGCCTCGCTTGGGGATCAACACTCATCTTCATAAATTGAATATAACCTTTCAATGCATATATCTCGCTGTTTTCTGCTGATAACAGATTAGCTTGATCTATTTCTAAAAGTGCCTTATCAAAATACTGATCCTGTATAGCCTTATCATTAATCATTAGCCCAGCTAACAGGTTTCCATACGCGGCATAATAAGGGGGGAGCCACTCTTTTGTTTCTGCTTGCGCAACCCTTTCAAAGTAATTTGAAGTTTTTAGAAAATCCTCTGATGATTGAGCGGCTATTAGCATATCCAATCCTTTTTTTACACCTGTTTGAAATTTTTGATTATTTGTTTGAGCAAAACTGTTGAAGCTGAAAATGACCAGCATTAAAGTAAAAGATTTTGTTAAGTTTTTCATGATTATTGGTTTTTATGGTTTACGATTCTGTTGTTATATTACAAAAGTGTTATCGCCGATAGTTACTAAAAGACCCACGACAAGATTCCGCTTTGATGATGGGAGGATTGCCCGCCTGTTTGATCCGTCACTGCTATATTGATAGCCATACACATTATTAAATCCGGTCACATTGTTAGCATTTAAATAAAGCACCGTAAACTGTTTGAAGATGTGGGTCAGGTGACTGACCGTGAGGCTTAAGCTATTGAAATTATTAGTCCGGTCGGAAAGGTAAACTGCACTATTAGGATTAACATATGGTCTGCCAGAAGCAAAAGTATAAGTAGCACCAACCTGTGTTTGTATCTTTTCAATAAACTGTTTATATACCACCGAAGCGGTGTGTTTAGCCGCGAATGAAGGAGTAGCTAGGGTAGGAAAGTCCCTGAAGTTTCTTTTCGTATCCAGGAATGAATAAGAAATATAGAAGTCACCGTTTTTAATTGTTTTTTTATCTCGCAAGAACAATTCGAAACCACTTGCATAGCCCGTGCCTGTATTAGTTGGATTACCTAGGTTTTCTTTTGTTAAGTGGTTGTAATCCTTGTAGTAACCCTCAATCCTAAAATTCCTGTCGTGCATATTGATTTCATACTTTAAGATATAGTGATCGGCAATTTCAAAATCCAGTCTTTTAATAATCAAGTATTCATCCTCTGCATTCTGGTAAAACCGACCATATGCGAAAGATACTTGCGAGTTAATTCCTGTTTTTAAACCTAATGAAGTTCTTGGTGCCAGGTTATATTTTTCCAGATAAGAAGAATACTCCGTTCTTGCACCCAATCTTAATACCAGTTTTTCCGTCAAAAAGAGATCTGTCTCTGCAAAACCCGCACTAATCTGATCATCATATCCCCGTTCCTGCCCGTTCAGACTTTCCGTTCTGCCAGTGTTGAAAGTTTCTGCACCAAATTTGAAATTAGAAAGCTGACCAAAATAATTCGTTAGTGTGGCTTTTCCCTCTGTTAGGGCATCATTTCTGGTGTAATTATCAGTTGAGAACAAGCCTTCATCGCTATCTTTGTTATAAGCGAAACCAACATCCAGTTTCCACTTGTCGTTCAAGTATTCTTTGTAAGTAGAATTGATGTAGATATTAATGTTATTGTTACTGAAATATTGAGGCACTGCAGGTTCATTGATATCATCGCGGTAGAGCGAAATTTCAGTTTTACCGTAAGTCGCATAGAATTTAAACATCCCAGTCTCGGATGTTTTATGTTTATACTGGATGCTTCCACTTAATTGTTCCGGTGCTTTCACATAGCTATTCTGCTGTTTAATCAAACGATACGTCGGCTTTAAATTATAATATGCAGCACCAATTGTCAGCGCGCTATTTTTAAACCGAATGTTCTGGTCAACCCCGGCACCGACACTCAGCACAGATATTCCTGTAGTTGTTTTCTCTGGCAGATCGGTAGTTTCAAGTATTAGCGCAGAAGAAAGCGCCTGACCATATTGTGCAGAATATCCACCTGCAGAAAATGAGGTGCCTTTGAATAAAAACGCAGATAACCTTCCCCTCGACGCCTGGTCTGGCACCGTTGCATTAAACGGGCTTTTAAGCAGCATGCCATCGAAGTAAGTTTTTGTTTCAGAGGCCGATCCGCCACGTACAAATAAGCCACTTTCCGAAAATGAAGTTTGTGCTCCTGGTAAAGTTTGCTGTGCTGCAAAAACATCTGCATTGCTCCCTGCCGTAGTCGCGATATCCAGAGCACTCAAAACAGCCCCCTTTTTACCATCGCCAGCAATGAAATAACCAGCACTGATGGAAACCGTTTCCAGTAAATTGACCGACGGTTTTATCCTTAGATCGAGCGTGATGACACCCTTTTTAAGGTCGACTGTCACTGAGTCCGTTTCAAAACTTAAAGCTGAAAATTGGAGTGTTTTTAAACCAGTTTCTGTTGTAGAAAAAACGAACCTACCGAGGCTATCAGTTGAAGTACCGTCGTATGTATTTTTGAGTGTAATATTCGCATTCGCAACCCGAATACCCTTCGAAGATTTAAGGATGCCTGATATTTTTGTTTGTGCTTGGGTAAGCGTAAAAACAAAGATGAAGAGAGACGTTAATTTTAAAATTTTCATATTCGGCTATAATTGAATTATAGTCCGAATATGAAAGGTTATTAGTTTAAAAAAATGTTAAACCCGACGAGTGGCAGGATTAGCTTGATGAACTGCGATAATCACGTAGTGATCGTGCCTAGGTAAATACTATCGGATTGTCTGTGCCGCTTGGCTGCTACAAATGCAACATAGATGTAAATAATGCAATCAGGATGTGAATGGAATGGCAACACTTCAGATCCTGTTTTTCTGAAACCACCTGTAGTGGTCCAAGAACTCTCCCTGTTTATAGGATCGTATGCTAGCAGCATTATTTGGTCATTCTCTAACTCCTGAGGAATATTTGTGTTATCCCAGGTAAAATGAAGATGACCTTTATCAAGTTGTTGAACTTTAATATGATCAGGTAAAGGAAGGTCTCCATAACTGATTTTAATTAGGGCTGGATTGAGTTTAAGATGTAATTGTTCACCTTCAAACGAATTTTCTAATGTATAGGACAATGCGTTTCTAAATCCATCTGGTTTACCATTATAACCTTTAAAGCCTTGTTTGACAACATGTCCCATGTAAGATAACCAATTTTGAGCATCAGCGAACTTTATTCGGTTCGCTTTTTCTTCTTCACTTATCTTTTTAGTGCGCGCCTTATGAGCACTTTTGACATAGGGAACTCCGTTTCTTGATGATACGATTACATCGCCTACTTTACCTATAATGGGGCCAATAGACCCGCTTTTAATTCTACCCATAATTTCTTTTGTTTTAATTTATAGTAAGTTAGTCTTTATTTTCTGGAGAAACAAATATAAATCGAAAAGAAAACGTATTGCAAACGTATATAGCACAAGTAGAAATCGTGTCATATACGTCTTCTATTCGAGTTTCATTCGAGTCTGATACGGCTTTGATGAAATGGAGATACCTACGGCTCAAAAGTAACAGTAACAACAAGCAGCTATTTATATCGATCTGATAATCGTTTACTACTTATTCGCTCAACACAACAAATTACAAAGACGGTTATAAATCTACACCAGACCATAATCAATATTTAATTATGACAAGATTATTAACAAAATCTGAGATTGATCTAATTGAATGGATTATTAGAAATTCTAAGGAGGCTATTTGCATAATACCCAATTTACCAAGTTTATTGGTTGAAGAAATGAATGATGGAGGGATGGGGAGTTTAAGTGTAGTATGTGATGAAAATAGATTTTATTCAAGGGATATTGGTGAGGTTGAGCTAACGGATATCGACGGTGTTTATTTGCTTATTAATGTTAATACAGAAGATGATTTTTTCGGACTTGATGTTTGGAAAGGTGATTCTTCACCTTTGAAAAAGTTCCCTTCTGTTCCTCAATAATTTTTTTATTAGGCTATTCTCATGTTGGTAAAATCAAATGTTAATAAGCTTCTATACTCGATAATACAATTTTTGATTGTCATATTTATTGTGTCATTATGTCATCAGACTAAATTTGAGAAGAATAAATGGAATGGAAAGGGCGACCCAGCTTTTCCTTCGTCATCTATTCTCAATCTCGACTGAAAAACATATTTTATTCTCGATAATTTCTGGAGTAATTTATTCGATATGTCCATTAACTATGGTATTGATTATTGTGGGGGGAGATCCCTATAATGGCAGTAATTTTATTATGATTTCGTAATGGATCCTCAATTCAATAGTTCAGAGTATGTTTATTTCATCGGCTCGCGACTCAATTTCAGAGATGAGGATTTTATAAAAAATGTACATAGCCTTTCGGAAAATGTATTATTTATGACAGATAGTTTTTCGAAAATAGTATTCCGTCTAAAGAAGCCTGAATTAATTTCTAACAGGGCATTGTTATCTAAACTGTGGTTTTATTATGAATACCCGGCAATACTATTTTTGCAAGAAATTATTGGGGGATCATTTATCGGGGCATCTAATGGGAGAGTGTTCATAAGTGAATATGCTCAATATATGAGCGATTTTACTGTTGAATATCGAAGTAGCCAGCAAAATGTTTTATGGATTAACAGCGACACAACTATAGTGTTAAATAAGTTGTAGTTTCCGGTGAAATAATAGATCGTATATTGAAGAATAATAATTAACCTCGGATGATATACCTTCTTTAAATAAAACACTCCCTTTCGCTATTTATTTATACCTTTGTTCTAATTCCTGATTATTAACCCATTAAATATCTAGGAACCATGACTGAACATAGCTACATATCGTCCCTTTCGCTCATTGCCTAAACGGCAGGCAAATTCTGTTATTTACTGAATAATATATACTGAACCGTGCTATTTTAGCACTTGGTAAAGTCTGCTGTCTGCCTCATCCATTTGGAACTTTTGAGCTTTTAACAAGGATATATCCTTACTCAAGGATGAATAGTCGAAATTAAAATTACTACAGAAAAAATAGATTAAGATTCCAATGGATCTAAGGGATTGGCCGTACCAATTAAAATCGGCCAGAAGAAAAAAGCGTCTTGTCAGGAAAGATTTTGATAAGCAGCTGATTAGTCTCAGAAAAAGAGATCAAGAATTATGGCTTCAGAAAAGGCTTTTACCAATGGTGCCTCTTGAACGTCCTTATCAAAGAGGGTGGAAGAGTGATTTTGTACTAAGTGATCGGACAAAGCGGAGTGATAAAGCAGATTTTTATCAGCAGTTGCTGGATAAGATCAACACCCGTAAATTCCATTATGATGCATCTTTTAAAGTTAAAAACAAGAAAAAGAGAAAGTATGGATTGTCATTAATTCCACAGGAACTTCAATGGTTTTCAGAGCGGGAATGGAATAGTTCTCGCGTGGAACTTTCGGCTGATGAAAGGTTGTGTTTTTTGAAAACAGAAATATGGAGCAGTGATATGAACTATTCAACAATCAGGTATGTCTATAACCATCCTGCAGATTTTGTCCTAAAGGTTTCGCCCTACATTATCTCTGAGGTAAAGTTATTAGATACTGATCTTGAAAGGGAAATAGCAGCTATTAGAAATTTCATTGATCATCGTGATTTGTGGCCAAAAATCCACAAGCTGACTATTGGGAAAAGGTACCGCTATAGAGCATGGTCTGAGACTAATCTGCCAAAATATATTAACAAATTAAAAAACAAACCCATGTACACTGATAAAGAAGTTTACATGGATTAAATGATAAAACCCACATGGGCAATCTAAGAACAAAAGATTTAAGTAAAATAGGTTACACAAATGATCAGCTGAGAAGTCTGGTTATCGGTGTAACCTCAAAACATTTTAAACATTACACTAAAGAACAAGTACTGGAGCTGTTGATTAATATTAAGAACAATCCGGAGCAGTATGAAAATGATCAAGTAACCGGTAAGATTGCACAAAAAATAATTGGCAGGGTTGCCGGGCGAGATTTCAAGTCGTACGAATTAAAAGAAACGCCTGGTCCCTGTAAGATTTATGGGGGCAAGGGAATTGAAGGAGCTGCGAAACGACAGATGGAACTGGCGATGCATCTGCCAGTCAGCGTTCAGGGGGCGTTAATGCCAGATGCACACATGGGCTTTGGCTTGCCTATAGGCGGTGTATTGGCAACTGATAATGTGGTAATCCCATATGCTGTAGGAATGGATATTGGTTGCCGGATGAGTTTATCGATCATTGATGAGAATGATGGATATCTAAAACGGTCGGAATACAATATTAAACAAGCATTGCGGAACAATACACATTTCGGTATTGAAGGGGGATTGGATTTTAGGCAGGAGCATGAAATATTAGATAGTCCGGTATTCAGGGAAATTCCTTTTTTAAAACCGTTAAGAGGAAAAGCGATCCGTCAGCTTGGTTCTTCGGGAGGGGGAAACCACTTTGTAGAGTTTGGCGAGATTGAATTGCAGGAGAACAACACATTGGGCTTGCCGGCAAAAAAATACACTGCTTTATTGTCTCACTCGGGCAGTCGCGGATTAGGAGCGGGGATTGCGAAGTATTACACGCAGATTGCTATGAATGCCTGCAAGCTTCCACGGGAAGTTCAGCAAATGGCTTGGTTAGATATGGACAGTGAGGCAGGGCAAGAGTACTGGTTATGCATGGCGCTCGCTGGTGATTATGCAAAAGCATGCCATGAGCGGATACATGCTAACTTATTAAATTCATTGGGTTTAAAGGCATTGCGGGTGGTTGAAAACCATCATAACTTTTCCTGGAAGGATACCCTCTCTGATGGAAAGGATGTGATCATCCACCGTAAAGGTGCAACACCGGCACATGAAGGTGAACATGGGATTATTCCTGGAAGCATGACTGCGGCGGCTTACCTTGTAAGGGGTAAAGGTGTGGATGCGGCTTTATATTCTGCTTCTCATGGGGCAGGAAGAGCAATGAGCAGGCAAAAAGCAAAGAACAGCATCACTGTTTCTTCTATGAAGAAGGTTCTTTCTGCTGCCAATGTAACCTTGATTGGCGGCAGTGTAGAGGAAAATCCAGCGGCTTACAAGGATATTGACGAAGTTATGCAAGCGCAGCATACTTTGGTAGATATTGAAGGGCGGTTTTTGCCTAAAATAGTGAGAATGTATAAAGAGTAAAAGAATAATGAGGAGTTGCGGGTGTTTTGATTATTGAAATTACCTGTGACTCCTTATTTTTTAAGATGTTGTGATAATGTTTGGCTAATTTCTGCGAATTGTTTTGTTTTTCTTGTAATAATAATGTTGTATTTGAGTATTAAATTAGATTTTGTTCTTTATTGATCGGTTTTATGAGGATAATTGTCTCATAAGGCTTCATTTTTATAAATGAAATGCATAAATGAATTATATTTATGCTGAATTAACGAATAAAACATTAATAATATTTTGAAATCAATATCTAGAAGAGATTTTTTGAATAAAACCACTTTATTAGCAGCTAGTTATCCTGCTATGATGGCATTAGGTGTACTTAAAGCGGCTCCAGCTCATGCTTTTAATCTCGAAGGAAGAGGGAATGGTAAAAAAGTAATCATTTTAGGTGCAGGATTAGCTGGGATGGCTTCGGCTTATGAGTTAACGAAGCTGGGTTACCAATGTACAGTAATAGAAGCAAGGGAAAGAACGGGTGGCAGATGCTGGAGTGTGAGAAAAGGAAGTACACATACGGAAAGTGACCGGGCACCGGTAACAGCAGGTTTTGATGAAGGTTTGTATTTTAATGCTGGTCCTTCAAGAATCCCGCATAACCACGAGCTTACTTTGCATTATTGCAAAGAATTGGGTGTCCCCATACAGGTATATAATAATGTGAATGAAAGCACGTATTTCTTTGCAGAAGGAAAAGGGCCGTTATCAAATAAGAAAGTACGTAACCGCGAAATACATAATGATATTAGGGGTTATATGTCAGAAATGCTGGCTAAAAGTATGGATCATGGCAATTTGGATACTCCTTTAACTAAAGAAGACGGACAAAAAGTGATCGAGTACTTAATGGCAGAAGGAGGCCTGGATGTAGATAAGTTATATAAAGCGTCTGCAAGAAGGGGATATGTAGAATCTCCTGGTGCAGGCAACCGGCCAGGTAAGATTGCAGATCCGCACAAGCTGGCTGATATTATTAATTCTGGATTAATGGATCCTGATTTTTATAATGTAGCCGAATATACTTATGAGTTGCAAATGACCATGTTCCAGGCCGTTGGTGGCATGGATAGGATTTCAAAAGCTTTTGAAAAAAAGATTGTGCCGATGCTGAAGCTTGGTGCGGAAGTTATATCAATTAATAATCAAGACAATGGTGTAAAGATAACTTATAAGGATAAAACGGGGTCTCATGAAATTGAAGCTGATTTATGTATTTGTACGCTGCCACTGCCTGTATTAAGTAATATCAATAATAACTTTTCTTCCGATGTAAGCCGGGCTATAGATTATATCATTTATAACCAGACGGGGAAAATTGCGTTGCAGTTTAAGCGACGTTTTTGGGAAGAGGATGAACATATTTATGGTGGCATAACGCATACTAATAATGAGCTGACCCAAATTTTTTATCCTTCTAATGATTATCTGGATAAAAAAGGAATTCTTATAGGATGTTATAATTTTAATGAGAAGGCGCAGAGAGTAGGAGAACTAAGTTATAACGACCGTGAAAAACTGGCGTTAGAAAAAGGACGATTGATTCATCCGCAGTATGATAAAGAGTTTGAGCGTTCATTTTCTGTAAGCTGGCACAAAACTAAATTTAATATGGGCGGCTGGGCTGTCTACAATAGCGAGACGAGAAAAGATGCTTATCCGGCATTATTGAAGCCAGATGGTAATGTTTATTTCGCTGGCGAACATTTAACATACCTCAATGCCTGGATGGCAGGGGCGCTGGAATCTGCACGTAGTGTGGTTGCGTCAATCCATGGCCGTGTAACGGAATCACGGGTAACGTACCCAACAACTGAAACAAAAGGATAGATCATATAAACCATCAAAATTATGGCAAACTCAATTAACCGCCGTAGCTGGATCAAATCAACCGCATTACTCGCCGGTGGTACAGCTTTTCTCACAGGCACGATCAGCAAATTAGCTGCGATGCCGAAACGTGTACAGGCAAACTTTTTCGGTGACAGGTTAGCTGATGAAGCAGCCATTTTACAGTCGCCACCCGTAATGAAAGCCAGGTTACTAGCAAATGAAAATCCATTTGGTCCTTCTCCGGCTGCAAAACAAGCGATCCAGGAAGCATTGGATTTGAGCTATCAATATCCATTTATGCATATGCGCGATCTATCGGGAAAGATTGCTGCTTTCGAGGGTGTTAAACAAAATAATATCTTAATGGATGCGGGTTCATCACCTTTATTGATGGCTGCTGCATTGCAATATTGCAGCGGTGGGGCTGAAATTATTTCCGCAGATCCTACGTATAATGATATGCCTTCGACAGCTGCAGAGCATGGGGCAAAATGGATTAAGGTTCCTTTGACGGCTGATTATAAGCATGATCTGGAAGCTATGGAAGCAAAAATCACGAGTAACACTGGATTGGTTTATATCTGCAATCCTAATAATCCTACTGGTACGGTAGTGGATACAGATAAACTAAAAGCTTTTTGCGAACGTGTAAGCAAAAAAGTGCCTGTTTTTGTTGATGAGGCTTATATTGATTACCTGCCCGACCCACAAGCGGCAAGTATGACAGACCTTGTTAAAAAAGGACATAATGTTATAGTTGCACGTACTTTCTCTAAGTTATATGGTTTTGCTGGTTTGCGTTGTGGTTATGTGATTGCACAACCCGAGACTATTAAAAAGCTATCTTCTTATGCGGTGGGTTCTATGAGCCTGTCAGCAACAACTGTGGCAGCGGCAATAGCTGCTTACCAGGAGAAACCTTTCCTTCAAGATGCATTGAAGAAAACTCTGGCCTCTAAAGAGTTTTTGTATGCTACTTTGAAAAAAGAAGGGTATGATTATATACCATCTTCAGCCAATTTTGTGATGTTCCCAATAAAAATGGAGGGACCAAAATTTGCGCAGGAGATGTCTAACCGGGGTGTAGGTATTAGAGTGTGGACATTTAATGATAAAAATTGGTGCAGGGTGAGCATTGGCCGTATGGATGAAATGCAGGCTTTTGCAGATGCATTTAAGGAGATTTCCTAATAAAAATGAATAAAAAAAATAATTTTAATATGCGTAAACAAGTACTTACTTTAATCTTTGCAGCTGCTTTTAGTTTAACGCAGGCGCAGGAAAAAACTGTGGTTAATCCACGCCCGTTAACGTTGGCAGAATACGAAAAGGCACAGGCTTTTTCTATAGGTGATCTGGACAAGGACACTTATGTGAAATTTGAGAATAGCTATGTGCTCGATCGCTATCAAGCGCGTAAGCCGTACTTTATAACAGGTGATGATGGATTAAAGAAGAGGATTGATTTGTATAAGTTAGTAGCCAAAGAGGGGATGCAGGAAATTGGTTTAATGGTTTTTTATACCAACGAAAAAGGTAAAGTGTATAAAGCATTAGTTCCTGATTTTACGGCTGATGGAAAGGTATGGGACAAGTATTTTACTGATATTGATAATATTAACAAAGAGGAAAAAAACTTTGTATTGAAGCTTTCTTATATCTTGTCTAAAGAGTTGAGCTTTCAACAATATAAAGTAATTAATCATGGTAAAAACCTTTCTGAAGAAGAAGCTACTTATGGAAGTGATATCTGTTTTCCAGGTGATGAAGAGGTTGCAATGGCAAATGGAGCTAAGAAATTATTGAAAGATGTAAAAGCTGGTGATGAAGTGATTACTGTTGATCCGCAAACTAAGCTGGCTTCTGCTGTAAAGGTTAAAGAATTAACTGTGCACAATGCTAAGAATTATGCACTGACTAGTTTGATATTGATTGCTTCGCAAAGTAATGAAACAGTTGCAGGAACAGAAATCCATTTAAGTGCTAAAGTTTTACAGGCTACACCAAACCATCCAATGCAAACTAAAGATGGAAACCGTAAAATTGGAGAAATAAAAGAGGGACAAGAAGTAATCTGCTTAAATGAGGTGACAGGGAAATATAATGTGTACACCGTATGGAAAAAAGATGAACATGCGGGTGGAACCCAAAAAGTATATAATATCGTTGCTGATGGCGGGAGCACATTTATAATGAATGGTGTGATGGTTATGCAAAAATAAGATTAGCGGAATTATATGATCAAAGGCTGCCTATTGGTGGCCTTTTTGCTTTATAATTATTATTTAATTTGCTAATTCGTTTTACCATTTTTATATTTTTAACCTATACGGTAAGAAATGGGTTTAATTTTACATATTTTCGTTTAGACCAAACCTAACTATGACCATTTACAGCCAATTATCAGATCATGAATTAGTTTCCCGGATCAGGGAAGGTGATGAAGCTTCGTTCGCAGAGGTATATAATAGATTTTATGGGATATTATATATACATGCACATAAGCGGTTGAGAAATGAAGAAGAGGCAAGGGATGTGATCCATGAATTGTTCGCTTCTTTATGGGCTAAAAGAGATTCGTTCACTATTACAACAAATCTTTCTGGTTATCTGTATTCTTCTATACGGCACAGGATCCTGGATATGATTACACATAAAAAAGTAGAAGAAAAATATATTGGATCTTTACAGCAGTATATTGATCAGGACCATATTTATGCTGATTTTCGGGTAAGAGAACGTGATCTGGCTAAGTTAATAGAACAGGAAATCTCATTTTTGCCGCCAAAAATGAGAGAAGTTTTTGAATTGAGCCGGAAATCTCATTTAAGTCATAAGGAAATAGCTGCAGTTTTAGATCTTTCTGAACAAACCGTGCGTACTCAGGTTAAAAAGGCACTAAGGATTTTGCGTTTAAGGTTAGGACTTGTTGTTTATTTGCTAATTGTGTTTAAGTATTACCGGTAAAGCGTATTATTAGTGTATAATTAGTGAATAAATCACTTTTATTTTAATTTCCCGTACCCCATGCCTTTTGGTTTACCGTCTTAGTAGTATAAGGATGAATTTCTTAAACTATGCAAAAGCAAAACGCAAAAGAGTTACTGGAAAAATATACTGCTGGTCTTTGTTCTGAAGAGGAAAAGGCTATAGTGGAAAACTGGTATCTTACTATATCTGATAATGGATCTTATCCAGATGCCAGTCAGATCGAAAGATCTAAAAAGGAAGTATGGGAGCTGTTAAGAGTAAAGCGGGAACACATACATGCATTCAGTTATTCGAAATTGATTTGTGCTGCCGCCGCAATAGTGATCATATTAGGGATTTCATTGTATTTTTCTTCTTTTAATTTTCACTATTCGGCCAGTAAAAAGCAATTGGCTATCAATGATATTGCTCCAGGTGGCAACAGGGCAACACTTATCCTGGCCAATGGTAAAAAGATCTTGTTGGATAGTGCTGCTAATGGGTTGATCGCGGCGGAGTCTGGGATAGTGATTACCAAAACATCCGACGGACAATTGTTGTACAAAGTTTCTTCAGTTGAATCGGTAGATCCTCTCGCTTTTAACACGATTGTCACACCAAGGGGCGGACAATATCAGGTTGTCTTACCTGACGGTTCAAAAGTCTGGCTCAATGCTTCATCCAGTTTAAAGTTCCCTGCTGCATTTGGTGCCACAGAACGGAAGGTACAACTAAGTGGAGAAGCTTATTTTGAGGTTACCAAAAACGCACAACTTCCTTTTAAAGTAATTACGGAAAAACAGGAAGTTGAAGTATTAGGTACGCATTTCAATATCAGTTCTTATCCTGATGAATTAAATACCAGAACTACACTTTTAGAGGGGTCTGTAAAAATTTCTTCTGCACCATCACAAATAACAAAAATCCTTAAACCTGGTCAGCAGTCGGTCGTCTCTTCGATAGCTATTGATGTAATGACCGTCGATACTGATGAAGTAATGGGCTGGAAGAATGGTTTGTTCATTTTTAATAATGAAAAACTGGAAAGTATTATGCGTAAAGTTTCCAGATGGTATAATGTGAATGTTGAATATCAGGATAAAGAGGTGAGTGAAGAGGCGTTTGGAGGTAGTGTTTCCAGGTCTGGAAATGTGTCCGAGATTTTAAGAATGCTTGAATTTACCGGTAATGCCCGTTTTAAAATCACGCCGCAAAAGATTATTGTAATGAAAAAATAATAAATAGAAAATCAACAAACCAAAACAAGAAAAACCATGAAAAATCCACAGAAAGACACTTAGCAGGCCTATTTGGAAAGCTATCAGTTTAAAAGAAGACCAGGGTCGGTTGCAACGTCCCTGGTCAGCAAAACTGATTAGCAAAGTCATTGTGAACACAAGTATTTACTATTAATCAGATTACCAAATGTATAGAATTTTTACTAAAATTTTATGTTGGCAGCAATGCCGCATGTCCAAAATCCTGCTAATTATGAAGCTAACCGCTGTCTTATTGATTGCTACTATAATGCAGGTAAGCGCAACCGGTTTTGCACAGGTTACTTATAAAAGAAATGATGTTTCATTAGAACAGCTGTTTAAAGAAATCAGAAAGCAAACGGGTTACAATGTATTATGGTCGGCAATAAATTTAAAAAAATCACGGCATTTTGATGCCAATTTTAAGAATACACCACTTCAGGATGTACTGGAAAACTCTCTTGCCAGACAGGACCTAACTTTTACTATCGAAAACAATACTGTACTAATTAGAAAGAGTACAGGGGTAAATTCAATTAAAGTAATTGATATTGTAGTGCGTGGGGTAATTAAAGATGAAACTGGTACCCCTCTAATGGGCGCAGGTATCCGTGTTAAGGGATCTATGAATTCTACCTCTACGGACTCAAATGGTGCTTTTAGCATTACGGTGCCGGATGAGAAATCAACTTTGCTGATCTCCTATGTAGGTTATCAGACTACAGAAGTTCTGGTAGGTTCGCAAAAAACGGTTGTAGTTCAGCTACAGCCGGTTGGAGGAGACTTACAGGAGGTTGCTGTGGTGGCTTTCGGTACGCAGAAGAAACAAAGTCTTGTAGGTGCCCAATCATCCGTTAAGGCTTCAGAGCTTAAACAGCCAGTAGCGAATATCAGCTCTATGCTGGCCGGTCGGATTGCTGGTGTGGTAGGTGTAACTAGAAATGGTGAGCCAGGCTCAGACAAGGCTGATATCTGGATCCGTGGGATTTCGAATATTGGTGGCGATCGTAGTCCGCTGATTGTTGTTGATGGGGTGCCAAACCGACCAATTGATGGGTTAAGTCCTGAAGATATCGAATCTTTTACTGTGCTGAAAGATGCATCTGCGACTGCAGTTTATGGTATCCGCGGAGCGAATGGAGTGATCCTTGTAAATACAAGAAGAGGGAAAACTGGTAAGCCAACCATTAGTTTTAATTATTATCAGGGTATAACAAGGCTTACAAAAATTCCTGAATTGATAGATGGGGTAGATTATATGAACCTCGCGAACGAGGCTAAATTTACGGAAGCTATACGACAGGGGGATGCTAGTATTTACTCCCCGATTTACTCGGCCGACCGGATCAGTAAAACAGCTTCAGGTGCTGATCCCTATGTTTATCCGAATGTCGATTGGATGGATGCGATGTTTAAGGATCTTGGCCAAAGCCGCACAGCAACTACAAATCTATCTGGTGGCGTAAATAATGCCCGTTATTTTGTTTCACTAGGGTATTATGACGAGACGGGTTTATTTAAAACGGATAATACGCAGAGTTACAACGCTGCACAGAAGTATTCGAGGTATAATATCAGTTCAAATTTAGATTGGGACCTTACGCCTACAACTAAGCTTGATCTGGGGATAAAAGGGATTTTTGCGCAGGGACGTTATCCTGGGGCAGATAATGCACAGGATATTTTTGCGCAGGCTTTTCAGATTTCCCCGGTAGAATTTCCAATAACTTATCCAAATGGATTTATCCCTGGTAAAAGTGCACAGGCTGATCAAAGAAACCCTTATGCCGATATTACCAGAAGGGGATACCGGACAAATTATACTAACCAGCTATATTCTAATTTACGTTTAACTCAGGATCTGTCTTTCCTTACTAAGGGGCTCTCTTTAACAGCTATGTATTCCTTTGATGCAGCAAATAAAAATACGGTAAAGCGGAATAGAAGGGAGAATACTTATTATGTAAGTCCAAATTCACCTTATCTGCCAGATGGTTCGTTAAATTATGGAAATCCTACGTACACAGGGGCAAAATATTTAGGATATGAATATGAGAATGAGGGCGACCGGAAGTTGTATGCAGAAGCAGGATTTACTTATAACCGTCAGTTTGGGAAACATAGTTTATCGGGTTTAGCGCTTTACAATCAGAGTGATAACCTCAACCCATTTGCCGAAACATTTACGTTGTCCATTCCCTACCGTACTTTAGGGGTAGCGGGACGTATTGCTTATTCTTATGATGATCGCTATTTTGCTGAAGTAAATGTTGGCTATAACGGGTCTGAAAATTTTGCAGACGATAGGCGTTTTGGATTTTTTCCTGCCTTTGGATTTGGATATATCCTATCTAATGAGAAATTCTTTGAGAATTTAAAGAACACTTTTCAGTTGGTCAAGTTCAGGTATAGTGATGGTGAAGTAGGTAGTGGAGGTAGTTCATCAGGTTATGCTGATAATGATAACAAGCGCTTTTATTATTTAACACAGGTTAGAGAAGTTGACCCGGGATATATTTTTGGCCAAAATAGGGGCCAGAATTATAAAGGAATAAATGTTACTGCTTATGGGGTGGACGTGAGCTGGTCAACTACAAGAAAACAGGATTTAGGTCTAGAGCTAAAAACTTTAAATAACAGCCTGTCAGTCATTGTTGATGTTTTTAAGGAGCGCAGAAGGGATATCTTTTTAGAACGCGGAGCAGTGCCAAATTATATCGGACTTACTACTAATCCGTATGGAAATTTAGGTATAGTGGAGAATAAAGGTATTGATGCCACATTTGAATATAATACCAGGATCGGGGATGATTTTAACATTGCTTTACGTGCTAATTATACTTTTAACAAGGATAAAGTAATTGAAAATGATCAGGCGCCGGTGAAGTATGCTTACCAGGAGATGCGTGGCCATAACATCCTGGCACGAACCGGCTATATCGCAGAAGGACTATTTACTAGTCAGGAAGAGATCAAGGCTAGCCCCACTCAATTTGGTACCTTATTACCTGGTGATATAAAGTATAAGGATTTGAATGGTGATGGTAAGATCGATGCTTTTGACAGAACAATAATTGGTCGTGGTGATGTGCCTTCCTCGATCTACGGGTTTGGGTTTACGCTACAATACAAGAACTGGGATTTTGGGACTTTTTTCCAGGGACAGCATAATGCAGATATCATTCTTAGCGGTGATGCAATACAGCCGTTTGTTGCTTCCGGCGGATTGAGCAACCTGTATGCGAATGCAACAGATAGATGGACGGTTGAAAATCCAAGTCAGGATGTTTTTTATCCGAGACTTTCTTATGGCACTAATAGTAATAATTACCAGACAAGCACCTGGTGGAAAAGGGATGTCAGCTTTTTGCGTTTAAAGACCGTCGATCTTGGTTATTCTTTTAAAAAGGGGATCAAATCAATCGGGATACAAAATTTACGTGTTTACGTTACGGGATACAATGTAGCCACATTTAGTAAGTTCAAGATGTGGGATCCAGAGTTGGCTTCTTCCAATGGAACAAGGTATCCTATAGTTTCAACATATTCTCTTGGTGTTAATGTTAGATTTTAAGAAGATGAAAAAAATATATATTTCTATACTGGCAGCTATATTAATTGTAAGTAATTACAGCTGTAAAAAATATCTTGATCAAGTGCCTGATGACAGGTTAACTTTTGATGAAGCTTTTGCTACCAGGTCGACCGTAGATAAGGTGCTGGCCAATGTCTATTCCACTTTACCTGATGAATCATACCAGCGTTTTGCGCCTTCAAAAAATGCGGGAGTTTGGTTAGGAGCTTCTGATGAAGTTGATGTTACCCTTGGTTTTGTACCATCTAACACTATAAACCAGGGGTCGTGGGATGCTACAACTGGGTTTGTCAATGATTATTGGCAAAATTATTATAAGGGTATTCAAGCTGCCAGCAGTTTTATAGCTAATGTAGATAAATGCACAGATTGCAATCTGAATGAGGACCGGATTACAAGATACAAAGCTGAAGCGCAGGCCTTGCGTGCTATATATTATTTTTACCTGATCCGTATGTATGGTCCGGTAGTATTGTTAGGTACCGATCCGATTGCTGCTGACGCTTCTGTAGAATCTATAAGTAAACCCCGTAGTTCGTTTGATGAATGTGTTAATTTTATCGTCGGCGAGCTGGATGCTGCAAGTTCAAATCTGCCGGCAATTCCAAGTACGAACGAATCTTATGGCCACATCAATAAGGCTATTGCCCAAGCCTACAAGGTACAGGTGTTGCTAACCTCGGCTAGTCCTCAGTTTAATGGAAATACAGATTATGCAGCTTTGAAAAATGCTGATGGAAAACAATTGATTAGTCAAACCACAGATGCTTCGAAGTGGAAAAAGGCTGCCGATGCAGCAAAGTCTTTCATTAGCACTTTTCCCGGGTTTACTCTATATAAGAAAAATGACGATTCTGGTGCTTTTAGTCCATATCTTTCTTGTAGAGATGTGATGCTGGTAGATTGGAATAATGAGATTATTCTTGCCAGAGGTAAGGCGGAGAATGCGATGTTTTACGATTTTACCCCAAATCATAACAACGCTTCTTCATCTAGCAGGGGCGGTTCATTTTTCTCGGCTACACAAAATATTGTTGATGCTTACTTTACTGCTAATGGGAGGTCTATTGATGATCCGCTTTCTAATTATACAAATGCAGGTGTTTCTGAGTTTCAGTCTCCTTACGATAGTAAAAAAAGAACGGTTTCTAATATGTATGTAAACAGGGAGCCGCGCTTCTATGCTGGCATCACTTACAATAATAGTCTGTGGATTAATTTCCAGGATAATATCATTACCAGTTTTGAATTCAACGGAAATGCAGGAAAGGCTGGTATCGGTAATACCGATTATTCATCTACTGGTTACACTGTACGTAAATATATGCCAGTTGGCAGCAGGGAAAATAGCGGAAAAACGATGGTAATGATCCGTCTTGCCGAGATTTATCTGGATTATGTGGAGGCTTTAAATGAATCTACACCTGGTGATCCTGATATCCTGGTTTACTTGAATAAAATCCGTGAACGTGCTGGGGTGCCTTTATATGGTGCAGGGCAAATTCCGGCGCCAGCTAGTCAGGCCGACATGCGTACAGCAATACGGAAAGAGAGAAGGGTAGAGCTTGCTTTCGAAAATACAAGATATTTTGATGTGCGCAGATGGAAGATTGCAGAAACCACGGAAAAATCGGTTAGCGGACTGGATATTCTTAAGAATGCTAATAATGGGTTTTATAATGTAGTTAGGGTCGAATCAAGGGTGTTTGATAAAAAACATTACCTGTTCCCAATTCCAAATGGGGATGTACAAAAAGTTCCCCTGATTGTTCAAAACACTGGTTGGTAGTTTACTAAAACCTTATAGCTGATTGTAGAATTGATTACAATCAGCTATATTGCTCTTTCAAAGACCAATATATTTACACCTGAACTAACTGAACTAAAAATGATGAAACTAAAAATTATCTATGTATTTGCCTTATTGCTGATCGCCGCTGGATCGGTTGCCGCAAAGGATTCGCCACGTTACAATGAGGATGCAAACTTTAAAGCTGATACGATTAAAAAAAACGGATATTCCCTGATTTTTGTTAGTAAAGATCCTAATCTTGATCCTGCAGTAAAGCAGAAATTGATTGATACTTATTTTAAAGTTTACCCTACACTTGTTAAAACCTTTAATAAAAAATCAACTAAAGATGTGTTGTTTGTAGTAGATACCGCTTATAAAGCTGTAGCAGAAGCTAGCGGAAACAGGATACTATTTAGTGCAGGTTATATGAAAGCACATCCGTATGACACTGATGTAGTTACTCACGAAACAATGCATATTGTACAAGGGTATGGCTACAGTGCTGGCCCAGTATGGTTAACGGAAGGAATAGCAGACTATGTACGTTATCAGTACGGAATCGATAATGCGGGGTCAAAGTGGAGCCTGCCGGATTATAATCCTAAACAAAATTACACAAACAGTTACCGGATTACCGGCCGTTTCTTTTTGTGGATTGAAAAAAATATTAAATCAGGAACGATCAAAAAAATGGATGGCGAACTGCGTGCGCATACTTATAATGATCAAACCTGGAGACAACTAACAGGAAAAACATTAGATGAACTTTGGGCAGATTATGCAGCTAATCCAGCTATTAAAGCTTAAATATCAGTTCAAAATTCAATCTTATTTATACAAAATGCACAAAAATATTTTTAAGTCTTTATTGAAAATAGCTGCTATTGCTATTTTTATTAATCTATTACCTGCAACAGGTAGAGGGCAAATGGGTGGGGTAAGTTTAGCGCAACGCCAGCAGGAATTTGTAGATCTTCGGTTTGGAATGTTTATCCATTATAACATTCCCACCTATATGGACCAAGACTGGCCTGATCCGGAAGCTTCACCAGCGATTTTTAATCCTAAAAAACTTGATTGTGACCAATGGGCAAAAGCGGCTAAGTCTGCAAATATGACTTACGGGTGCCTGACTACCAAGCACCATAGTGGGTTTGCAATCTGGGATACAAAAACTACTGATTACAATGTGATGAACAGTCCGCTGAAAAGAGATGTTGTAAAGGAATATGTGAATGCGTTTAGAAAAAACGGCTTAAAAGTGATGCTGTATTACTCTATTTTAGATACACACCATAAGCTCCGCCCAAATCATATTACTCCAGAACATATCAAAATGGTGAAAGCACAAGTGACAGAATTGCTGAGCAATTACGGAGCTATTGATGCGCTGATTATTGATGGATGGGACGCCCCATGGTCAAGGATTTCTTATGATGATGTGCCATTCGAAGAAATTTATACTTTGATTAAATCGATCCAGCCCAACTGCTTGGTAATGGATTTAAATGCCGCTAAATACCCTTCTGAAGCTTTATATTATACTGATATAAAATCTTACGAACAAGGTGCTGGTCAGCATATTTCTAAAGAAACGAATAAATTACCGGCTCTTTCTTGTCTGCCTTTACAGGAAAACTGGTTCTGGAAAACATCTTTTCCTGCTACGCCAGTAAAAAGCGCAATGAAGATGGTAAATGATAATATTGTTCCTTTTAATAATGCGTACTGTAATTTTATTCTAAATGTTGCACCAAACCGCGACGGGTTGATTGATGATAATGCACTTGCGGCTTTGAAAGAAATTGGCAAGGCATGGAAAAATGAAGGGCCAACACAAAAAATCCCAACTGCTGAAGCGCCTATTATTTCACCTAACCTGGCTAAATTTCAGCCTTCAAATTCTACCTGGAGCGATGATATGAATATTATGGATTTTGCAAATGACGATCGTTTTGGAAGTACCTGGAGTTCAAACCCAAAAGTCAAAAATTCATGGTATGAAGTAGAATTTAAAGGGGAAAAAGAGTTCAATATGATTGTTGTTGCGGATAAAAATCCAGTTACCATCACAAAATACAGTCTGCAATATGAGTTGGACGGCAAATGGAAAACAGTTTTTGCTGGTGAAAATACAAACAGGATTAAAATCCACCGGTTTGATAAGGTTTATGGCAACAAAGTTCGTATCCTGATCCAGGACAATGGTAAAACAGCTGAAATAGCAGAGTTTGGAGTGTTCAATGAACGCAGGTAGTTGCGGGTTATGATTGATAATTTACTCATTTTTTAGTGGCCGATTAGATTCTTATTACAAAAGCGACCTGGATTTGTTCCGGGTCGCTTTTGTTTAAATAGAATTATATTTCTGCAGGTTCTGATTTGGTGTTCCTGTAAGTTTTAATTCGATAATCCCTTTTTCTAAGTTCTTTTTAATGGCATCGCTTAGGTATCAGAGAAAATGTTCGTTACCTATTGGGGGCAATGCACTGTTTTTTTACACTTCTTATTATTCACAGTTGATACCTGCTATATAATGATGAAACCTACGTTTTCCAGAAGGAAATTTCTTAAAAATTCAATAATCATGAGCGCGGCTGCGCCAGTTTTGGCTAACAATAATACGGTATATATGTTATCAGGGATTAAAACACCGGCCGCACCAGCGCCACTAAATTGGTTGGAAAAAGGGAAATCAGGTTTGCCGGGATTAACCTGGGGAGTTCCATGGCCAAAAGGCACAATAAAACTGAATCATAAATTCCATGTGAGTGACCAGCAAGGGAAAGAATTTTTTATTCAATCATGGCCTCTGGCTTATTGGCCCGATGGTTCACTAAAATGGACCGGGCATGCAGCAGCAAATCTTCCTGTAGAAGGTTTGTATAAAGTAATAGCAGGAAAAGCGGCATTAGCGGTTCAGTCGCTTTTGATTACTGACTCCTCGTCTTCCATTAAAATTGATACTGGGAAAATAATATGTATTGTCAATAAATCCGGAAGGATTTTAATCCCTTCCATTACTAGAAATGGCCACTTGGTAGCGAATGCAGGTGTACTTACTGTACTGATTCAGGATCAGCCTGAAGATACTTATGACCGTCCTATTAGAAGGGAAACTTTAAATGGAGACGTAGAAAGTGTGGTGATAGAGCAAAATGGACCTATAAAGGCAGTGGTGAAAATTACAGGTCACCATGTGTCTGAACGGCTCAAGCTTCTACCTTTTGTGATCCGTCTTCAGTTTTTCGCTGGTAGTGATGAGATCAGGATTCTGCATACGCTGATCTACAATGCCGATGAAAATGTACATTTTGTAAAAGGTATCGGTTTATCTTTAGAGGTGCCGCTAAATGATGAACTGCATAACAGACATGTCCGGTTTGTAAATAACGAATCTGATGGTGTTTTCGCAGAGGCCGTGAGAGGGCTTACAGGTCTGCGAAGGGATCCCGGCAAGGAGGTTACCAATGCACAAATAAATGGTAAGGCTACTCCGCCATTAAGCGAGTTTCCGGGAAGGATAGCAGAATTATTAAAATATGTTCCCGCCTTTGGAGATTATACTTTATATCAGGGTAATTCGGAAGGTTTCTCCATTAAAAAACGAACAGGTGAAGGACATGGCTGGCTTAGTTCTGCACTAGGTAAGCGGGCTTTAGGAACTGTATATCTGGGTACGCCAAAAGGTGGTGTTGTTGCGGGAATAAGAAATTTCTGGCAAAGCTTTCCTGCACAGCTAGATATCAGGAATGCGGCCAAAGATACAGCTAAACTAAGCCTTTGGCTTTGGGCACCCGATAGTGCAGCAATGGATCTTCGTTTTTACCATGATGGTCTTGGAGAAAATACTTTTGATAAACAAAGAGATGCGCTTGATATCACCTATGAGGATTATGAACCTGAATTTGGTACACCGCACGGAGTAGCTAGAACGAGTGAAATCGTATTGAAGATAGTTGAGGCAACACCAACAAGAACGGCGCTATTGGACATTGCAAAACAGATACAAGATCCTGCCGTGTTAACTGCTGACCATACTTATCTGAAGTCGTTGCAGGTTTTTGGTGGGAATTGGAGTGTAACAGATCGTTCTGATCCTGCAAAAGCAGCAATTGAGGATGAGCTGGATCAGTATTTTGAATATTATCAAAAACAAATAGAAGAACATAAATGGTATGGTTTCTGGAATTATGGAGATTTTATGCACGCCTATGATAGGGATAGGCATACCTGGAGGTACGATTTAGGTGGTTATGCTTGGGATAACTCTGAACTATCTACAGATTTATGGCTTTGGTATTATTATTTAAAGACACAAAGTAAAGAGGTGTTCAGGATCGCAGAAGCGATGACTCGACATACCGGAGAGGTGGATGTGCACCATATTGGACGGTTCGCTCCATTGGGTTCCCGGCACAATGTGATGCATTGGGGATGTAGTGCAAAGCAATTAAGGATCAGCACAGCTGCAAATAGGCGGTTTTATTATTATTTGACTGCAGATGAGCGTATTGGGGATTTGCTGAGTGAGCAAGTTAATGCGGCACAAACACTTAGCCGTATCCAGCCGGGAAGAAAATTAGCTAATATTAGATATCGTCAACAGCCCGCATATACAGAAAATAAGATTCCTGCTGGTTTCGGTACGGATTGGGGGGCTATTGCTGCCGCGTGGTTAACGGAATGGGAGCGTACTGGCAAAGTTGAAACCAGGGATAAATTGGTAAACAGCATGAAAACGATTGCCGCCCAGCCAAATGGATTTTTTACTGGGTCAGGAATCCTGAACCTGGATACTGGAAAGTTTGAAATTACTACTTCAAAAACGTTAAATGTTTCGCATTTAAGTGCGGTGTTCGGTCTAACAGAAATTGCTGAAGAGTTAATTGCTTTAGTCGATGTGCCAGAATTTAAGGAAGCATGGCTAAGGTATTGCCGCTTATATAATGCAAATGAAGAAGAGCAGCAGAAAGAACTTGGACAAAGTTTAGGAAAATTAAACCTCGGACAGGGACATTCCAGACTTACAGCCTTCGCTGCGTACAAAGATCAAAGTCCGCAGTTAGCCAGACGTGCCTGGACCGAATTTTATGGTGCCGCAGCAGGAATTGTGCCTGGCCAATTCAGATCTGTAAAAATCAGCGGTCCGCTAGTGTTGGCTCCAATAGATGAAAATAAAGTAGTGTCCACAAATGGGGTAGCACAATGGTCACTGGCTGCCATCCAATGTCTTGCTTATGTGGGTAAAGACATACCTAATACCAAACAATAATGGAAAACAAGCGCAGGAAAACTTATCGTTTATTGCTTTTAATGGGATTGTCGACGTTGCTGCACATTGGTGCAGGATACGGACAAAAACAGGTAGAAAAATTAGGGCGCGGATTGGTTGTTTTTAAATATAATGACCACCATGTATTTCTAAGCTGGCGGTTACTAGCAGATGATCCGCAGCTTGCTGGTTTCAATGTTTTCCGGCAAGAGAAAGGAAAAGCAAAAATAAAGTTGAATGCTAAACCATTAAGGGGAGGGACTAATTTTACGGATAGTATGGCAAATTTTTCGTCTGAGACCACATGGTCTGTAATGCTGGCAAATTCTGTCGGTCATACCCGAATTGATAAAGCTGCTGCTGATGATAATAAAATATCATCATCAGCAGCTTTATCAAATATGATGCAAGCTAAACAATATCTATCCATACCACTACAGCCACCAGCAGCAGGAGAAATTGATGGAGTACCCTACAGTTATAGTGCAAATGATGCAAGTGCGGCAGATCTGGATGGGGATGGGGATTATGAAATCATCTTAAAGTGGGAGCCTTCTAATGCAAAAAATCCACCGCAAACTGGAATTACAGCTAATCAGATCCTTGATGCTTACAAAATGGACGGAACACTTTTGTGGCGGATAGATCTGGGGAAAAATATACGTTCGGGTGCGGCCTATACGCAGTTTCTTGTATATGATTTTGATGGGGACGGTAAATCCGAGTTAATCACGAAAACTGCTGATGGAACTATTGATGGTCAAGGCAAGGTTTTAGGTCATAAAACTAAGGATTGGAGAACGTATGAAAAAACTACAGGTACTTGTGGCAAAATTGTGAACGGACCGGAATTTTTGAGTGTATTTAATGGGCTAACCGGTGCAGAAATGGCCACAGTTTCTTTTGTGCCTGATCGTTACCCATTAGATGGATGGGGCGGTACAGGTGGCAATGGTGGTAATGACCATACAGGGGGAAGATCAGATCGGTTTACTGCAGGGGTCGCCTATTTAGATGGCCGGCATCCAAGTGCATTTTTTGTTAGGGGCTGGTATGGGCGGACCGTAATTGCAGCATGGGACTGGTCGGCCGGAAAGTTAACCAATCGTTGGATTTTTGATTCAAAAAATAGAGAAAACCCCTATTCAGGAATGGCAAACCACAGCGTGAGCGTAGCCGATATGGATGGTGATGGCAAAGATGAAATCTGCGTTGGCGCAATGACTGTTGATGATAATGGAAAGGGATTATACACCACAGGATTTGGTCACGGTGATGCATTGCATGTCACTAAAATGAGCCCCAAAAGTTCGGCAGTATCCGTATTTGGAATCCATGAAATTGAAGATACACTAAAAACTCCCGTGAGGCCAGGAGTTGCGCTGTATGACGGCAAGACAGGTAAAGCAAAGTTTACTATCGGAAGGAACGTTGATGTGGGCAGGGGAGTAGCAGCAGATATTGATCCTACACATATGGGCTTTGAGAACTGGGGCGGTCCGGGTGGATTAAGAGATCTGAATGGGAAAACTATCAGTAACGAAACACCTGGCTCCACCAATTTCGTAGTTTGGTGGGATGGAGATCTGACAAGGGAATTGTTAGATAAGAACAGGATTGACAAGTGGGATTGGCGAAACGGGAAGACCATCAATCTTTTTACTGCAGAAGGGGCAGTCGCTAATAATGGAACGAAAGCTACACCTGCCTTAAGTGCTGATTTATTTGGCGATTGGCGGGAGGAAGTAATTTGGAAGACAAAGGACAGTAAGGAGCTTCGGATTTATACTACAATTATTCCTACCGATTACCGTATGGTTACTTTGATGCAAGACCCGCAATACCGCACCTCCATAGCAGGACAAAACGTAGGTTACAGTCAGCCCCCACATCCAGGTTTTTATCTTGGTGCCGGAATGCAGCAGGGGCAAAGAGAAAAAGTACGTCTAGTTGAACGTAAACCAATTAATAAAATTGAAAGGTTGATTTTTAGCGACGACTTCCATCAAACTCTGGATACGGCTATATGGCAAATAGAATTACAAGAATCTCCAGGTTCTTTTGCTGGTGCCCAAGACGGAAAATTAATATTGCGGACAGGTAAAGGGGTAACTGTATGGCTTAAAAAGAAATTAAAAGGAAATATCAGGATTAGTTATGATAGAAAAGTAATTGTAAATGGGGGTGTGATGGACAGGTTATCTGATCTCAACCAGTTCTGGATGGCATCCGATCCGGTCACTAAAAAACTATCTGGCAGGAACGGCGAACTGGATGCCTACAATAGCCTTCAACTATATTATGTTGGTATGGGCGGGAATTACAACTCTACAACCCGCTTCCGCAAATATGATGGAAAAGGGAACAGGGAATTACTTGCAGAATATGCCGATCAATCGCATCTGCTAATTGCAAATAAATTATATCATATAGAAACTATAGTTGAAAATGGTGAAGTGTCTTTTTGGGTGGATCAGCAGAAATATTTTTCATATACCGACGCTGCAGTTTTAAAGGAAGGTTATTTTGGTTTTCGTTCAACAAAATCTAATCAAGAAATATATAATTTGAGAATTTATCAAATTTTGTAGTATTAAGACACTGTTTTTTGGAATTTTTCGCGCTATTATTTAACACTATTTTGATTGATTTGTAGGCGGATATTATCCGGTTATGAAATTATTATTTCGTAACGTCCTTATTGACAATAATATAATTTTTATTTTTGGGTGGTATGTAATTTGATTGGTGTATTGCTTTTTATATAAAGTCTACTAAATATATAGAACTTGTTGTATATTTGACACTAACAAACCCAGTAACATCTGAGACCTACATAAACGAACTGCTGAGTTAATGAAATGAATACTAGTTTTTGTAAGTGCCATGACCAATATTAATAAATATATACTCAAATGAAAATTGCAACTCGTACAGATGAGGAGCTGCTCGGATTGCTTAAACAAGATGATAAAAATGCTTTTGAAATACTCTATCATAAGTATTTTAACCGGCTATATCTCCAGGCTTTTAAAGTGTTAAAAGATGAGGCGGTTAGTAAAGATATCATCCAGGAAGTTTTCTTACAGCTCTGGAACAAGAGGTATACTCAGCAGATTGAATCTCTGAATGCCTATTTGTATGCCGTTACCCGGTTCCAGGTTTTTAAGGCAATCCGTTCAGGCAAGGATCACGAAAATCTCTTTGAGGTGGAGCGCGAACTCCCTTTATGCCGAAATACGGAATATGCAATGGCAGAGAAAGAAGTATCAATCGCTTTTTTTTCTGGAATGGCAGACTTGCCTGAAAAATGCAGGACTATATTTGCGATGAGCAGGGTAGATTACCTCTCTCATAAAGAAATCAGCCTGCAACTCTCTATTTCTCCAAAAACTGTAGAGAATCAAATCACCATTGCCCTGCGTAAGCTTCGCATTAGTTTGAGTGATTTTCTGCCTTTGCTCCTCATCCTTCTTTGTTGTTGTAACTGAGATAAAATAGCTGGATTGTCCTTTAGGGGATAAGCATTTTTTTGAACACTTACTTCTAATGACAAAGCAACAATTCAACGATTTATCTGATAAATACCTTAACGGGTCAGCTAGTGCTGACGAAGAAAAGATACTCTTCGCATGGTACGAAGTATTGCAGAAAAAGCAGGTAAAGGTATCGACTGTCAGTGCAGCGGAAAAAGATAGCCTATTTAGGCGGTTAGTTGCTTTAGCAGACAAAGAGGCAATTGTTCCTTCATTAACAGAAGACTGCATTATAAAAAAAACAGCTCCTGTGGTTAAGGCAAAAGATATTAACAGGTATAGTTTGAGTAAGCGTATAAAAAAAATATTTGATGTATTTCATGTCGGTGAAAGACATGCGTACAGAAAGGAGGGAGACAGGAAATAATTATTTACTAAGAATATATTAAAAAAGGGAAATACAAAATGTATCTCCCCCTGATTAAGATCAGCGAACCGGCATTCAATTGGCGTTGCAACCGGTTCAACTAAACACTAAACATGATAAATTTATGAAAAATTCCGGGAAGTCCGGTATGGACCACTATGCCCTAATGTCATCAAGAATAATTTTGGTAACAGGGCTAACAACGATACTAACCCTTGGTGTGATCACATCAATCTCTGCAAAAGTGAGCACTACAAAACATAGAAATACATTTTCCTTGTCCGGTATTACACCTCATCAGGCCATCACAATTAAAGGAAAGGTCAATGATGAAAAGAATTTGCCTTTACCTGGTGTAAGTGTAAGGGTAAAAGGTTCAGGAAAAGCAGTTTCTACAAATAAGGATGGATATTTTGAATTGACTTCCACAAATGATCAACCCACGTTAGTATTTAGTTTTATTGGGTATAAAACACAAGAAATAGTTTACACAGGGCAGCCGGTCAACGTTCGTTTAGAACAAGATCAGAGTGCATTGAGCGAAGTAATCGTAGTTGGATATGGAACACAGAAGAAGAGTGATGTGCTTGGCGCAGTTGCTTCATTCGATACAAAAAATATTCAGGAAAAACCAATAGCAAGGGTTGAACAGGCCCTGATCGGACAAATGGCTGGGGTACAAGTAAGACAGCAAACTGGTTTGCCTGGCAGTGGATTGAGCATCCAGGTACGGGGGACCGGTTCGATTACTGCTGGGAATGAACCTTTGTACGTAATTGACGGCTTCCCACTCGATGTGGCCAGTCAGGGTTCCTCGGGAGGCATCAGCGGGAGCCCGCTGGATAACCTCAATCCTAATGATATCGAAAGTATACAAGTGTTAAAAGATGCTGCTGCGGGTGCGATCTACGGATCGCGGGCCGCAAACGGGGTTGTAATCATTACTACCAAAAAGGGAACTGCCGGAAAAGCCAAAATTAGTTTTAATGCAAATACCGGGGTAAGCCAGGTAGCCAAAAAACTGGATGTACTTAATGCCGGCGAATGGGTGGCTATGGCAACAGAAGTAGCCAATACGAGCTGGATAAATTCTGGCACAGGCAGAACGGCTAGTCAGACCAACGCAGAGCGTGCTGCCTTGTTAGGTCTGGCGCCAGGAGAAATTAATGTTTCTTATATGACCGATCCACGTTGGAGTATTCCCGGTCACCCTGGTTTAGATTATATAGATTGGCAGGATCAGGTATTTCGCAAAGCACTATACCAGAACTATGAAATGTCTGCAAGCGGCGGATCTGATAATGTTCACTATTTTATTTCGGGCAACTACCTTAACCAGAACGGTACACTGATCAATTCAAATTATAAGAATTATGGTTTGCGAGCCAACATAGAAGCGAATGCGAGTAAAAAGTTGAAATTCGGCATTAATCTAGCACCTTCTTATTCTATCAATAACGCACCGCCATCAGAAGGAAAAGATAGTGAAATTATGAAGCTGGGCAATATGGTGCCAGTTGTAGAAAGTGATGCAGGAATCAACACCGGTGCTTACGGTAATGACACCTATATGTGGTCGAGCGCAAGGCTGATCAGTCCTTATGCATATCTGTCTACAGCTATTAATAAGATTAAAACATCAAGGTTACTGGCATCTGTCTATGGTGATTACCAAATTGCAAAAGGTCTTTCATTACGGTCTACGGTGAATTACGATAACCTGGACAGGAATACAAAAAAATATGTGTCAGACAAGGTAACTGTTGGTGCGGCAGAGGAGCTAATTACCAATCCCGGATTAAATTCTTCAGGATCTTATCAGGTATTAAAAAAGCAGAACTTTCTGAATGAGAACACATTAAATTATACCACAAAAATTGCAGAAGATCATCAATTATCTGTAATCGCGGGGGTATCATATAATATTGTACATACCGAAACTGTAAACATCGCCACTGCGGGTGGGTATGCAAATGATATTATCACTACGCTAAATAATGCGATTGCCAATGCGGCTGGGGTAACGGTAACAGGTGCAACAGGGGAAAGCAACAATACACTTTTTTCGTATTATAGCAGGTTACAGTATGCTTATAAAGATAAATATCTCTTGTCAGGTACCATCAGAAGAGATGCGTCATCTAAATTCGGGTCTGCCAACAGATGGGGAACTTTCCCTTCTGTATCAGCAGGATGGCGGGTTTCACAGGAAAGTTTTCTAAAGGATGTAAAAGTGATTAACGACCTGAAGCTTCGGTTGAGCTGGGGTAAATCTGGTAATAATAATATCGGTGACTACAATTCTATTCCTACGCTTGTCAGTTCCAAATATGTGTTCGGAGGCAATACACCAATAAGCGGAACGGGGCAGGTAGTTTCTGGATTAGCTAACAGGGCCTTAAAATGGGAGACTTCAGATACCTACGATGCGGGTTTGGATTTGAGCTTACTAGACAGCAGGATTAACCTGACAGTTGATGCATACCATAAAAAGAATACTGATTTATTGCTCAACCTGCCTGTATTATCTGCAAGTGGTTTTAGTACAAGCTTGCAAAATATTGGTGCGGTGGTAAATAAAGGATTGGAGTTTAGTTTAAATACGGTTAATGTTAGAACGGCCGATTTTCAATGGTCGATGAATGCAAACATTGCTTTTAATAAAAATACCGTTACAGATCTTGGGCCTACACATGCTACGATAGAAATTGCCTCTGCATATAGTGGTAGCAATGCACCTTATTTATTACAAGAAGGTCTGCCAGCTTTTAGCTATTATATTACTAAGGTTGTGGGAATACTCACCGCAGAGGATATTGCTGATGCAAAAGTTGCCAAACTGGCTAATCAAACTGTTGGTGATGCAAAATATCTTGATGCTAATGGAGACGGTGTAATTAATGCCTCGGATCGTATTGTTGGCGGTCAGCCTACACCTAAGTACACCTGGGGATGGACTAATACTTTCAGGTACAAAGATTTTGATCTAAGTGTACAAGTATATGGTCAGCAAGGTGGTTCATTGTTATCCTACCTGGGCCGTGCGATAGATTTTTCTGGCAGTACCACAGCGAATATCCTGGGGACCTGGAGAAACAGGTGGACGCCAGAAAAACCAGATCCTAACGCGATAAGAGGAAAGTTTGGCGCGAACTACACTTATCCAAATGTAACATCCGATTGGATTTATTCCAGCGATTTCATACGTGTACAAAACATCACACTAGGCTATAATCTTAAAAAGTTATTTGCCACGCCGGCAATCAGTTCCGCCCGAGTATTTGTATCCCTGGAGAACTTTTTTTCACATGATAAATATACCGGTGGTGTAAACCCAGAAGCGCAGAATACCAATGTGAGTGGTAACAATAGTTATGGCGTAGCAGGTGATTACGGTGCAATGCCATTAAGTAAAACAGCGTCTATTGGTGTAACATTTGGCTTTTAAAATCAGAACAACATGAAAAGAATATTATTTATACTTCCGCTGCTGATCCTTTTGAACAGTTGCGAAAAACAGCTAGACCAGAATCCTGTTTCCAGTTTAGCAACAACAAACTTTTACAGTAATAATAACGACTTCCTTCAAGGCGTAAACGGAGCTTATTCACAATTGAACGCCTATCCAAGTCAGGCTCTCTATCTAGGCGAAATGAGAAGCGATAACATTAATGCAACATCTGATGGTAACCGCGACTGGGATGGGATCAATAATTTTTCGCCAAATATTACTACAGTTGGCTTTGTGACCAATGCCTGGAAAAACAACTTCAATGGCATATATAACGTAAATAACGTACTCGAGGCACTCCTCACCAAAAGCAGCGTCATTGGTGATGAAAGCCTTGTTAAACGTTACACTGCAGAATGCAGGTTTTTACGGGCATTCTATTATTTCCAGTTGCTTCGTTTATTTGGGAAAGTACCAGTATTAGAAAGCCCTAAAACTGCAACAGAACTTACTTCTATTCCAAGAAGTCCTGTTGCCGATGTTTATGCCTTTATTGAAGCAGATCTTACTTATGCTGCAGAAAACCTACCTGCAAGTTATACAGGCAGCAATATCGGTAGGGCAACCTCTTATGCCGCCAAAGGAATTTTAGGGTTGGTATATCTAACAAAGTCTGGTCCTACTTACAGTATTGAAGGTCCTGGCTTAAATAGTAACGAATACAGCAAAGCTGCTGCATTATTCGATCAAATCATTACAGGCAGTCAGCACTCATTTGTAAGCGATTACGCTTCAATATTCTCTTACAGTAATGAGAACAATGCTGAGGTTATATTTGATGTTCAATTTGCAAGCAGCCTGAACGGCGCAGGTTTTCCGTCTCACCTTGCACCAGTTGCCTTCTGGACTGGCCAGGGAATTTCCAATTCCTACGGTAACGGCTACGGGGCGAGCACTTTTCCAGTAACTGCAAGTCTGGTTAAATCTTATACTACAAATACAGTGAGTGGTGCAGATGTCAGATACCCATTTAATGTAGCTACAGCATATACAAGGGGCCCTTTTATTAAAAAATATATTGATATCGCAAAAAAGGGTACAGCGGGGGCAGACTGGCCAATCAATTTCATCGTGCTCCGTTATACAGACGTTTTGCTAATGAAAGCAGAATGCATCCTTCATGGTGCAGCAGGCTCGCAAGCCGATGTAGACGCAATTGTAAACCGCGTCCGCACCAGGGCAGGGGTTGGGCCTATTGCTAACGTAAACCTGGAAACACTGATGAACGAACGCCAGCGCGAGTTTCTCGGAGAAGGACTAAGATGGAACGACCTCGTAAGAGAAGGATTTGCGGTAAGCCAGATGAATCGCTGGAGAACAGCAGATGGTATTACCAAGATCAATGAAATTGTTCCAAATTCGGTAATTTACCCGGTGCCGGCTGCCGAACTGCAAACCGTTGCAGGTTTATATACCCAGAACCCAGGATATAATTAAAGATGGGATAAAGATAGTCTACTATTATAGTAGATTATCTTTATATTTACTGCTAATCGTGTTTCACCATACAGCTGCTATGCGTATTAACGAACAACATAAATGAAAGATTATATCAATGAAGGCTAACGTAGACACTGCACCAGATAACGTATTGGAAAAAGAAAGTTTAAAAATTTCAGTTGCAGGTGCAGGCCCGGAAGTAGCTAAAGCATTAGACTCTTTAGATCGTCAGGTTAAGCAGATTGCCAAAGATCATGGAGTGTTGATATCCTTCATTGGAGATAGTGAAACTTCCACCGTAAGTGATCAAAAATATCTCCCGGCAAAGGGAGAAAAATATTGGAAGAAATTTGCGGGCAGGTGTTTATTTGCATTAGCATTTATTATTATTGGGCATGCTGTTTCCTCCTTTTATACAGTTGACGATCTTTTAAAAGGCTTTGGTTCTATCAGGAACTCCTTTAACCTCGATGCGGCGTTCGGTTATATGCTGCTTGCCGGCTTTGTTGCCCAGTTAGTAGATGGTGCACTAGGTATGGGATATGGCGTGATTTCTACAACAGTTTTGCTTTCTACAGGTTTAAACCCAGCAGCGATTAGTGGCAGTATACACACCGCAGAAATGTTTTCTAGTGGTGCATCAGGATTTAGCCATTACCGTTTTGGGAATATTAATAAAAAGCTGTTCAAAACATTGCTTTTACCTGGAGTTTTAGGTGCAATCATTGGAGCAGTACTTTTGTGTTATCTAGGAGAAGCTTATGGCGACTGGATCCGTCCGCTGCTATCTGTTTATACGTTGCTGCTTGGTGCGAGGATTTTACTTAATGCTTTTAAAAAGAAACATGAATCCAGAAAAGTGAAACATGCAGGCTGGCTTGCCGGTGCAGGCGGGTTCCTGGATTCTTTTGGCGGTGGTGGATGGGGACCATTGGTAACAAGTACTTTAATTGCTAAAGGTAAAACGCCAAGATATATTATTGGTACGGTAAGCTTAACAGAGTTTTTTGTTACGCTGGGGAGCGCGCTAACTTTTTTTATTCTTTTGGGCACAAGCCATATTCAAACCATTGCGGGGCTAATTATTGGCGGGGTAGTGGCTGCACCGATTGCGGCAAGGCTTGCTGGTAAATTAAATACGAAGACTGTTTTAATCTCTGTTGGTATTTTAGTGATTATTTCGAGCGGCAGAACACTTCTAAAAGCATTTGGGGTTTTTTAAGCGACGATAAAATTCAATCCTCCGAAGTGATCCAATCTTATTTTTAATATATAATACAGTAGTAACGTCGTAGTTAAAACCATCTAAAAGGATAAAATGCGGTTGTTTGGCGTAGTATTTGAAACTTAAAATTGTTAAAATGGTTAAGTTTGCCGCGAACAACGAATAAATGGAAGAACAGGATTTAGGTGATAAGCAGAAATTAATTATGGAAACTGCAGAAAAGCTATTTGCAACAAATGGTTATGATGCAACTTCCATACGGGATATTGCTACTACTGGTTCCTTTAATTCTGCCATGATTTCCTATTATTTTGGTTCTAAGGAGCAATTAATGGAAGGCATATTGGTCTACCGTACTACTAAATTGGAAACTGTTGTTTCAGATATGCTGCTCACCCTTAAAGATCCATTAGAAAAGCTATTAGCGTTAAATCGGTTCTATATCCAGAAAGTGTTGCAGCATAAATACTTTTACCTGCTGATTTTTCAGATCCAATCCTTGCCAGAAAAACACATCCTGATCCGTAATTTCTATAACACACTTCGTTATAAAAATTTTGAATTGCTCAGCGAGCTTATCAAAGATGGGCAGGATAAAGGTCAATTTAAAGATAGTATCAATACCTCATTTTTACTCTTTGTGATCTCCGGGACGATGAATAATTTCCTGGTAAACCAGGATTATTATAAAAATGTAAATCATCAAAATGATTTGAGTGAGGAGGAGTTTGATTTATTGATTAAGGAAGAGCTTGAAGAACTGCTGACGGGCATAGTTAGCAGTATGGTGCTACGGGTTTAAGATAATCTTATAGTTATCCATCTCCTTTTATTTCTTTAATTCATTTAAAAACTGTGATGGTGTCTTTCCAAATTCTTTTTTAAATGCTTTTGTAAAGTAAGATTGGGTCTGTATGCCAACTCTGAATATTACTTCCGAAATCGAAACATCTTCATGGGTCATAATATAAACTGCTTTATTTAACCGAATAGTCCGGATAAATTCGATGATCGATTGTCCGGTAAGGCGTTTGATCATTTCATAAAGTTTAGTTCGGCTCATATTTAAATGTAAGCAAAGCTGATCTACGTCAAAACTTGGATTGGTTAACTCAGATTCGATCACTGTAACCAACTGTTGCATAAAATGTTTATCTTTTGTAGAATGTACGGCTTCTTTTATATCTGCTTGATTAGCTATAGTATAACGTTCTTTTAATTTGTCTTGCTGGATAAAGATATTCCTTAACGTCAGTAGTAAAAGATTAATGCTTACAGGTTTAGAAAAATAGAAATCTGCACCAGACTCTACTCCTTCCAGTTTCGATTCCAGCGCATCTTTCGCACTTAACAGAATAAAAGGGATATGCCTGGTCTGGTCATCATTTTTAATCTGCCTGCACAGCTCTATTCCATTCATTCTTGGCATCATAATATCACTGATAATAAGATTTGGAAACCTTTCTTTTGCCATTTTTAACCCCTCTTCTCCATCATTTGCCTCTATAATAGTATAATGATTGCTCAATGCATCTTTAATAAATGTGCGCAATTCGGCATTATCTTCGACCAGTAAAATATATTTTGCATCAACAGCAATAGGCTGCTGTTCCACATTTCCTGCAGCCGCACCTTCGTCGATCGACAGATAGTTTTCCAGGTTAAAATGTTCTGGCAGATAAGTTTTATCCCTTAGCCAATGCTCATCTGGCGTATAATCCTCTGCATCTACAGGGAGTGCAATCATGATTTCGGTTCCTTTATTCCGTTCACTGTAAACTTTAATAAAACCCTTATGCAATAGTGTTAGTGTTTTTACAAATGCAAGTCCGATTCCCGATCCCAGGTGAGTAGAGCGGACACGGTAGTAACGCTGGAATAAATGTGCTATTGATTCTGCAGAAATACCAATTCCAGAATCTGCTACCGTTACATAAACATAACGTTTTGCTTTATAGTCACCCGGGATCTTTAATTCATTCTGATAGGAAGGGGTAAACTGGTTTTCTTCATTGAATAAACTGATTTGTATACTTCCACCATCGTTTGTATACTTAAATGCATTATTGATTACATTAAGCAAGATTTTCTCAAAAATCTGACGATCAAAGAAAAGATCCCTACTTTCAGTCATCTTATTTTCAATAGTGAACCTGATATTTTTTTGCTGTGCCCAGATACTAAACTCGTCTAGTATTTCATTTAGGAAAACAGTAATATTACCTGGTGTAACGTTCAGCTTTAGGGTGCCCGATTCGGCTTTTCTGAAATCCATTAATTCATTGATGAGGTTCATCAGCCTTTTTGCATTCCGGTAGATGATCTGATAGGCGTGCATAACTTCTGGTGTAGTCGTGCTATCCTGTAGTTTCTCTAATGGCCCAAGTATCAATGTTAATGGAGTCCGGAATTCATGAGAGATATTTGTGAAGAACTCCAGTTGCAATTGATGGACTTCTTCTTTTTTTGCTTCTTCCAGTCTTTTAAGCTGCAGGTTATGGCGGTGGCGTACAATTAAATAAACACTGCCTGCTATACAGCACAATAAAAGCAACTTTGCCCACCAGGTAAGCCACCATGGAGGAGTGATAGTTATTTTTATACTTGTTCCGGCAGTATTCCAAACTCCATCATTGTTGGCTGCAATAACCAGCAATTCGTATTCCCCCGGAGAGAGATTGGTGTAATAAGCTTTGTTTCCTGAAGAGGTATAATTGAAAGTTTTATCTAGGCCAATTAGTTTATACGCATAAGTATTATTTTCTGGTGCCAGGTAATTTAAAGCAGCAAAGGTGAAAGATATACCAGATTGCAGATAGTTAAGCTTTAGTGCGCCGGTCATGCTGATATCCTGCTGAAGAGGGGAGCCTGCACCGCCTATTGTTACTTCTTGATTAAACAGCTGGAACCCGGTAATATAGATAGGGGGGACAAATTTATTGTTCTTGATTTCTTCTGGTCTAAAAGTATTAAACCCATTAATGCCGCCAAAAAACATTTTCCCGCCGCGGGTTTTCATATACGCATTAGCTTCAAACTCCATAGCCTGAAGGCCGTCCCCCGTATTATAGCTATTTGTTTTTTTTGTCCTGGGGTCTAGCTTTACCAATCCATTAGCAGTGGATACCCATAAATTGCCGCTTTGATCTTCCGTAATGCCTTTAATAAAATTATGTCCTAATCCGGCTTTATCAGTAAATATGCCGAACTTGTTTTTCTTCGCATCATACAACCAAAGTCCCGACTGACCAATCCAGAGCCGATTTTGGTGATCTGTAAAAATAACACGGATATCTGGTTTTCTGTCTTCTCTATCAAAATAATGTTCAAATTGCTGTGTTTGCTGATTTAATCGGTTTAAACCACCATCATCGGTGCCTATCCATAAATTACCAGCTGCATCTTCATTGATCGCTACAATATTATTTCCCTTCAGTTTTGTTTCACCATCAAAGCTCGTTGTTATCCTTGTAAATTTTTGAGTCGAAGGATCAAAGCGGTTTAACCCGCCAAAATAAGTACCAACCCATAAAACATGTTTACTGTCCTCAAAAATATTCTGAACATAGTTGGATGAGATGGCAGCAGGATCGTTGTCGCTATGGATATAATGGGTAAAAGTACCTGACGCTGTATTCATCAGGTTTAATCCGCCACCCCAGGTAGCGATCCATATCCGGTGCTGCTGATCTTCAGTAATGTCCAGTACTGCATCAGAAGAAAGGCTCGATGGCTCATTAATTCGGTTCCTGTAAGTCTTAAAAGTCTGGTTTCTTTCGTTAAACAGGTTGAGGCCACCGCCATCTGTTCCTACCCAGATTTGTCCTTTATGATCTTCTTCAAAACATTTTACATCATTATAACTCAATCCATGCCCGTTGGGCTCTTCTCTGAACACATTAAATTTCTTCGCTTCGGGATTATATAAATTTACCCCACCGCGATGCGTGCCAATCCAGAAGTTTCCTTGCTTATCTTCAAATATGCTAGAAATGGTACGCTGTGATAAACCAGCTATTTTCCCGGGCTCGTAAGTATATTTAATAAACGAACCTGTTTGTTTGTTAAATATATTGAGTCCCCCGTTAATGGTGCCCACCCAAACTGTCCCCGCTTTGTCTACTACTAAGCTTAATACCTGGTCGTTCCCCAGGCTGGAGGGATCGGCATCTTTATGCCGGTAAGTTTTATAGGTATATGTAACAGGATCAAACAATACCAGTCCGCTGTTCTCTGTGCCTAGCCATAGTCCTCCATCGTTATCCTGCTGGATCACTTTGATCTTCAGCTGCGGATTATGGAGGGAAGTAATAAACCTTTTTTGAACACCATCATAGTAACTTAATCCCGCCTGCGTAGACACCCATATTCTGCCAGATTTCTCCTGAAAGATATAACTGATGTAGGCAGATGTGTTATTAACGGATAAATCATTAATCCTTTTAAATTTACCTGTCTTTCTGTCCAGTATATTTAATCCATTAGCTGTGGCTATCCATAAGTTACGTTGCTGATCTTCCATTATACAATTAACCCTGTTTCCGGAAATGCTTGTAGAATTGCCAGGCTGATGAATAAAAGAAGTGAAAGTTTTGGTATACGGATCATACTTATTCAGTCCATTGATTGTGCCTATCCAGAGCGTATGCTCCCTGTCCTCGTATAAGAATTTAATAAAATTATCACTGATGCTACCTTTTTTTTTCTGCTTGCGGAAAACAGTCATTTGTTTTCCATCATATAGATTAAGACCGTCCCGCGTTCCCAACCACATAAACCCGCGGTGATCTTGTGCAATGGCTTCGACCGTACTGTTTGATAACCCCTGATCATAATTGATCGGATTGAATTGCATTGGTACCTGCTGTGCTGCACAAAACATAATCTGCAGCACTATAAATACTAGTATTACAGTAATTTTTGAATAGGATGATTTAAAAAGCGGGTAAAAAACGGGCATTCCTGGCAGGTTTAGCATTTTTATAAAAGGTAATCAATATTAAGAATATTAATCAGTTCGATAACTAAAAATACCCCATTTAAGTTTTAAAAGACATAAAAGACAATTCGGACTATTTATAAGTTGATTTGAGCAAGCCTTGCCACACATACCTTCTTATACTTGTACTTCAATACAATTCTAACCAAATCAATAAACCTTATCAATGAAACATCTCTACTTAAGATCAGCGCTATTGCTGCTCCTTTTACTGGTCGTTCAATGTGTGTATGCACAAAGTGGCAGTATCAGCGGGCGGGTACTGGATGAGAACGGCTTACCTTTACCCGGCGCATCAGTGATTGCCGGCGAGCGGTCGGGCTCCACAGATAATGATGGTAACTTTAAAATTACTGGTTTAAAAACCGGTAGTATTTTAGTCACCTTTAAGTATACCGGTTATGAAGACTATAAGCAAACGGTCAATATAACTGGTGAATCAAAACTCAACGTAAATCTTAAACCTGCCAGTACCGGCCTTAATGAGGTGGTAATTATTGGTTATGGTTCACAGCAAAAGAAAAACCTGACAGGTGCTATTTCTACTGTTACTTCTAAGGATTTTCAACGTGGCAGCATTACTACACCAGAACAGCTGATTGCTGGTAAAGTTCCTGGGATCAGCATTACTTCAAATGGAGGCTCTCCGGGATCAGGAAGTGTAATCCGTGTTAGGGGCGGTGCTTCGCTTTCTGCAAGTAACGATCCGCTGATTGTTGTAGATGGCGTTCCGCTAAGCAACAATACGATCTCTGGTGCAGCAAACCCATTAAGTTTAATCAATCCTAACGATATCGAAACTTTCACGGTACTCAAGGACGCATCTGCAACAGCAATTTATGGTTCCAGGGCATCTAATGGTGTAATCCTGATTACCACTAAAAAAGGGACGTCCGGTAAGCCGGTGATTAACTTTAGTAGCCAGTTGTCGGCTTTTAAAGTAGGTAAACAAATGGATGTGTTATCACCAGATGAGTTTAGGACGTATGTAAATGCAAATGGTAATGCAGACCAGATTGCTATGCTGGGGACTTCTAATACGAACTGGCAGGATGAGATATATCAGACTGCAATGGGTTCAGATAATAACCTAAGTATTGCAGGAGCGTATAAAAAAATTCCTTTCCGCGTATCTGCAGGCTATCTTAACCAGGTAGGGGTATTGATAACGGATAAACTACAGCGTACCACAGGAGCAATCAGTTTAAGTCCGAAGTTATTTGATAACCACCTTAAAATTGACGTTAACTTAAAGGGCGCGATGACTGATTCGCGCTTTGCTAATCAGGGAGCAATCGGTGCTGCCGTATCTTTCGATCCTACACAGCCTGTATATGCGAAAAATACATTCGGGAATTATTATGAGTGGATAAATACCAGCAGTGACGGTACAATAGTTCCAAATCCTAACGCATCCAGAAACCCTGTTGCCCTACTCGCCCAGCGTAACGATAAAAGTCAGGTAAAACGCAGTTACGGAAATGCCCAATTTGATTACAGCATGCACTTTTTACCTGAATTGCACGCTAATCTTAACTTGGGTTACGACCTTTCTAGCGGTCAGGGTACTACAAATGTGCCGGCTGCTGCTGCACAGAACTTCTCTGTACAAGGATTGGATAACGAATACAAGCAAAACGTGACCAATAAAGTGATAGAGTTTTATTTGAACTATACTAAAGACTTTAAATCGATCAAGAGTAATATTAATGCCACTGCAGGATATGGTTATTATGATTTCCTGACTAAAATATTTTATTATCCGAGCCGTAATGCTAATGGGGTCGTGGTAGCTGGATCAGAACCTGCATTTCCATTTGATAAACCGCAAAATACCCTGATCTCTTATTACGGACGTGTGATTTATACCTTTGATGATAAGTATATTTTCGCAGGATCTATCCGTACCGATGGTTCTTCCAGATTTGCACCAGAAAACAGGTGGGGTGTTTTCCCTTCGGCCGCGTTTACCTGGAAAGTGAACGAAGAAGCATTCTTAAAAAGCAGTAATACTTTAAGTGATCTGAAATTAAGATTAAGCTATGGTATTACTGGTCAGCAAGAAGGAATCCCTTACTATTCTTACCTCCCAACTTATTCCTTAAGTGTTTCAGCTGCCAAGTACCAGTTAGGAAACACGTTTTACGGCATGTATGCGCCTGGTGCGTATGATAGAACTATTAAATGGGAGCAGACGGCTACTTATAATGCAGGTATTGATTATGGATTTTTTGGAAATCGGGTATTTGGTAGTGTAGATGTATATTTTAAGAAAACTAAAGATCTGTTAAATACGATTCCTATCCCGTTAGGCTCAAATTTCAGCAATACAATTACTACCAATGTAGGTAATATTGAGAACAAGGGGATTGAATTCAGCATTAACGGATCACCGGTGAAAAGCGACACTTTTAGCTGGGATGTTGGCTTCAACTTTACTTATAATAATAATAAGATCACCAACCTGACCAATGTAGATAATCCAACATACCCTGGGGCGCTTACAGGAAATATATCTGGTGGAACAGGAAATAGTGTACAGATCAACTCTGTGGGGTACAATACGTATTCGTTCTACTTGTATAAACAAGTTTATGATACCGATGGTAAACCTAAAGAAGGTGTTTATGAAGATATGAATGGTGATAATATAATTAACGAAAAAGATCTTTATCGCTTTCAATCTGCCAATCCTAAATATATCATGGGTTTTAGTACACAGGTGACTTACAAGAAATGGTCGCTCTCTACAGTACTTCGTTCTAATCTGGGTAATTACGTTTACAACAATAGCAAAGCAAATATTGGTGTAACCAGGAACATCCTTAATCCAGCAGGTTATCTCGGCAATGCGAGCAGGGAAATATATAAATCTGGGTTTGATAATAATCAATACCTGAGTGATTATTACGTGGAGAATGCTTCTTTTCTGCGGATGGATAATTTAGGTCTCGCTTACAATGCGGGTAAAATATTTGGTGCAGATAAAAACATCAACCTCCGTTTAAACGCAAACTGCCAGAACGTATTTGTGATTACCAACTATACTGGAATGGATCCTGAGATCAGCAGTGGTGTCGACAATAATTTTTATCCCCGCCCAAGAACTTTCGTTTTAGGCCTTAATCTTGATTTTTAAGCACATGAAGACTTTAAAATATATACTTGGTTTTTCACTAGCGATGCTAATGAGCAGCAGCTGCAAGAAAGATCTGGACCGTACACCTACAAATGCTATAACAGCTGACCTGGCTTATCAAAATCCAGAGGGATATAAACAGGTACTCGCAAAAATTTACGGCGCATTTGCGCTGACGGGCAATGGCGGTCCCGATGCAACAGTGGGCGACGTAGCGGGCATCGATCAGGGCTCTTCTGATTTTCTACGGTTATTCTGGAATTTGCAGGAGCTGACTACCGATGAGGCAGCGATTGTATGGAATGACCCAGGCCTGCAGGATTTTCATGTGATGAACTGGACTTCTACCAATGTATTGATCCGCGGATTGTATAGCCGCAGTATGTACCATATTACTGCAGCCAACGAGTTTATCAGAGAATCTGCAGATGATAAACTAAGTGCCCGGGGTATTACAGGTACAGACGCAGATAATATTCGTCACTATCGTGCAGAAGCACGGTTTTTACGCGCATTCCAATACTGGGTAATGCTTGATCTTTTTGGTAATCCGCCAATGGTAACAGAAAATGATCCTATCGGTAAGTTTATTCCTAACCAAATTAAACGGGCAGAACTGTTCGGTTATATAGAATCTGAATTAAAAGCAATTGAGCCTTTACTGGTAACAGCTAAGCAAAATGAATACGGGCGTGCCGATCAGGCAGCTGCAGGTGCTTTGCTGGCCAGGTTATATCTTAACGCAGAAGTGTATTTGGGTCAGGGCAATGGTAAATATACCGATGCAATTACCTATGCTCAAAAAGTGATTAATTCTGGATATTCATTGAATTCGAGTTATGCGAAGCTCTTTATGGGCGATAACAACCTTAATAATCCAGAAACGATATTAAGCATTAATTATGATGGGGTAAATTCTCAAACATATGGGGGTACTACTTATCTGATTAATGCGGCTGTGAATGCAGCAATGGATCCTAAAACATTTGGCGTGCCGAACGGCGGATGGGGCGGGATGCGGTCTACAAAAAATCTGCCATTGTTATTTGCTGATCGCAGTGGTGCTACGGATAAGCGTGCAATGTTCTTTGGCAGTAAACTGGAAATGGATGATATTACCGTCTTCACAGACGGGTTAGCTGTCACTAAATTCAAAAACATTAATTCTACGGGTTCTACACCCACTTCGGCAAATGGCGTGTATGCATCTACTGATTTCCCATTATTTCGTCTGGCAGAAATGTACCTGATCTATGCAGAAGCAGTTAAAAGAGGTGGCAGTGGCGGATCTGAAGGTGCTGCAATAGGTTATTTGAATCTGCTGCGTACCCGTGCTTATGGAAACAGCAACGGTAACCTAACAAGTTACACTTTAAATGATGTCCTCGATGAAAGGGGGCGTGAGCTTTATTGGGAAGGGTTTAGAAGAAGTGACCTCATCCGTTATGGTCGTTTTACAGGAGACAGTTACCTATGGCCCTGGAAAGGTGGTGTAAAAGCGGGTAAAGGTGTAGAAACCTATCGTTCACTTTATCCTTTGCCTTCAACAGATATTATTGCTAACCCAAATTTGGTTCAAAATACCGGATACTAATATGAAACATAAACTCCTACCGATCATATTTAGTGCATTGGCACTCCTCCTGGTTAATGGTTGTAAAAAAGATTCCGTTAACGTTACGGCGGGCGATGGTAAGCCTGCAGTATTAACAGCTTCTGCAAGTACGCTTTTGCTTACCAGTGCAACAGCGGCCGATAATGCAGTAACTTTTAGCTGGACTAAAGCTGATTATAATTATAATGCAGCTATCCAGTATACGGTTCAAATAGATAAAAAGGGCAATAATTTTGCCTCTCCTAAAGCTTATGCAATTGATGCATCTGCTATTTCACAACAATTAACTGTAGCAGATTTAAACAACGCATTGGTGTTAATGGGATTTGCGCCCGGTGCTGCGGCTGTAATGGAAGCAAGGCTTAAGTCAGAATTGCGTACCGACAAAGATGTGCTTTATTCTAATGTGCTGGAATTAACAGTAACCCCTTATGCGGTTATTGTAGATTATCCTTCTATATACGTGCCGGCTGCTTATCAGGGCTGGGTGGCTACTACTGCAGAGCGGGTATCATCGATACTGGATGATAAAACTTACGAAGGTTATGTGTATTTCGGTGATGCGGCTAACCTCATTTTCAAATTTACTACTGATACCCAGTGGTCCACAACTTATGGATGGGCAAGCAGTACAAGTACGGATATATATGCCGAAGGAACCATGAGCAGTACCGCAAGTGGTAACCTATTTGTTCCTGCAACTGGGTACTACCTGTTAAAAGCCGACCTTAATAAGAATACCTGGAGTGCTGCAAAAGCTTCTTTCGGTATTATAGGGGATGCCACCCCGGGAGGATGGGATGCGGATACCGATATGGTGTTTGATCCGGCAACTAAAGAATGGAAGGTTACTTTAAATCTGATCGGTGGAAAAGTAATTAAGTTCCGCGCTAATGATGCATGGACGATCAATTATGGGGATAATGCCCCTGCAAACGGATTCCTCAAACTGAATGGCGGAGATATACCTGTAACCGCTACAGGTAACTATACGGTTGTATTAAAACTAGGTAATCCTGGTAATTACACTTATACACTTACAAAAAATTAAATAACATGAGAACAAAATTTATAGGAAGTGTTTTGGTGTGTGTGATGCTGTTAACCAGTTGTACAAGGGATATTTCGGCTCCGGAATTTCCTGATGTTCCGCTGGCAGCAAATTTCGCCAAAGGTGCAGATGTAAGCTGGATGACCCAGATGGAAGCTTCAGGGCTAAAGTATTATAACAACAACGGAGCAGAGCAAGATCTGTTGCAGATTTTAAAAGATAAAGGTATAAATTCCATACGTTTGCGCACATGGGTAAACCCATTAAGTGGCTGGTGTAATACAGAGGATATGGTTAACAAGGCAGTTAGAGCTAATGCAATGGGTTTCAGGATTATGCTGGATATTCATTATAGCGATACCTGGGCAGACCCTGCTGTGCAAACTAAACCAGCAGCCTGGTCCGCACAGCCTTTTGCGACTTTAAAAACAACAGTATATGATTACACAGTGAGTGTAATGACGGCATTGAAGAATAAAGGCATCACACCAGAGTGGGTACAAGTAGGTAACGAAACTAACGATGGGATGCTATGGGAAGATGGAAAAGCATCTGTTAATATGAAGAACTATGCCGATCTCGTACAAGCTGGCTATACTGCCGTTAAATCGGTAAGTACCACCAGTAAGGTAATCGTTCACCTTTCTAACGGGTATGACAACACCTTGTTCCGCTGGATGTTTGACAGCTTAAAAACTAACGGTGCAAATTGGGATGTGATCGGTATGTCGTTATACCCAACCTCTGCTACCTGGCAAACGCTAAATACACAATGTTTAACGAATATGAACGATATGGTAAGCAGGTATGGTAAGGAAGTAATGTTGTGCGAAGTTGGTATGCCCGCTGCAGAACCTGCGGCATCAAAGGCCTTTTTAACAGATATTATTAGTAAAACGAACAGTGTAAGTAGAGGATTAGGCGTGTTTTATTGGGAGCCAGAATCATATAACGATTGGCAGGGATATAAATTAGGCGCTTTTGATGCAACAGGGAAACCGACAATTGCAATGGATGCATTTTTAGTAAAATAAATAAATTGATAAATAACCGGATGTTAATGAGGATACGTGTAATATTTGTAATAGCGTTGCTATGCCCTGCTTTGCTGCTAAATGCACAACAGAAAAAGAATGATCAGAATGAGATTTATATTGATGCGAAAGGAGTCATCCGGTTACAGCAAAATGGGAAAGAAGCAAGTTTTTTCGGAGTAAATTATACGCTTCCTTTTGCTTACGGTTACCGGTCCCATAAAAAAAGAACTATTGACATCGAAAAAGCTATAGATATGGACGTTTACCATATGGCACATTTAGGTATTAATGCTTTTAGGGTACACGTTTGGGACACAGAAATTAGTGATACGCTGGGTAATCTGAAGGAAAACGAACATTTAAGATTGTTCGACTATTTAGTGTCCAAACTCGAAGAACGGAATATCAGGATCATTATTACACCCATTGCTTACTGGGGCAACGGATACCCGGACCAGGATGAAAAGACAGGGAGTTTCTCTGAAAAATATGGGAAGGGTGATGCTGTCGTTAACGAAGCTGCTTTTAAAGCACAGGAACGATACTTGCAGCAGTTTTTTAAACACATAAATCCTTATACCAGGAAAGCATATGGGCAGGATCGTTTTGTAATTGCAACAGAGATTAACAATGAACCACACCATAGTGGCCCGAAAGCACTTACAACAAGCTATGTAAACCGGATGGTGGCTGCGATAAAATCTACCGGATGGAATAAGCCCGTGTTTTATAACATTAGTGAATCTCCGCTTTATGCTGATGCAGTAGCAAAATCAAATGTGAACGGTTTTAGTTTTCAATGGTACCCTACTGGCCTGGTTGCTGGTCATGAGTTGTCGGGCAACCTATTGCCAAACGTAGATAAATATGTGATCCCATTTGATACTATTCCAGAATTTAAGCATAAAGCAAGGATGATTTATGAGTTTGATGCAGCTGATGTATTAAAGTCATATATGTACCCTGCAATGGCACGAAGCTTTAAGACTGCTGGCTTTCAATGGGCTACCCAGTTTGCTTACGATCCAGCAGGAACAGCGGATGTTAATACAGAATACCAGACACATTATCTTAATCTTGTTTTTACACCTGCTAAAGCAATCAGCCTCCTGATTGCAGCAAACGTTTTTCAGGAAGTTCCTTTATATAAATCTTATGGCTCTTTCCCTGCTGATACCACATTTGGTCCATTCACGGTAAGTTACAAAAGAAATCTAAGTGAAATGAATGCACCAACAGCTTTTTACTATTCAAATCATACATTTTCTAAACCTGTAAATGTTGGTGCATTACAGCACATTGCTGGTGTAGGTTCTTCTCCAGTGGTTGACTATCAGGGGAATGGTTCTTATTTTATCGATAAATTAACAGATGGCAGCTGGCGATTGGAGGTGTTTCCAGATATCATCTCTGTTCAAGATCCTTTTGGTAAAAACTCATTAACTAGCCCCGTTACAAATATCAGTTTGAAAGTGAATCAAATGAAGATAACCCTGCCGGATCTTGGTGCTGATTTTAAGGTAACCAGTTTAACGGCAGCTAATCCTGATGATAAAAGTGCAGTTGCTGGCGCTTTTTCTGTTGGTCCGGGGACCTATATTTTGTTAAAAAAAGGGCAGAAAAATATTTTTACAGCAAAAACCAGGATCGGTAATATTGGTCTGCACGAATCGGGATCTGGTGTGCTGCCACCGTTTACGGTACAAAATATAGATAGTATAGCTGCAAATACAGCTGTTAGAGAAGCAAATGTAACTCTTCCAGCAAGTGGCCGGCTGATATATCACCCGGCAAAGGATAAGGATAGGGTGGTAGTTTATTCCCCTGATTGGAAAAGTGATCCTTATGAATACATTACCGATGCTTTGGGAATGGTATGGTTGAAATTAGCACATAAACCTGTAAAGGAGTCTTTATTAGGTGGCTTTGAGGTTTATGTGAAGGACCAAATCAATGGTATATCTATTGGCAAAGATACAGATCAATATAAAAATATAGTGATCAATGCTGTTGCCTCAGTCGAAATGCCCGTTAAAATCATATTAATCAATGCAGATGCCGTAGCTTTTAGTACCATGGTTACCATAGGTACAGAGAAAAAGGAAATTAGTATTCCACTAAGTGGTTTCCAAAAAGATGTCCCAATATTGCTGCCAAGACCCTATCCTGGTTTCCAGGCACTTCAATTTATTAGTCAGCAACCTGGCAGCTTCGATCTTAAAAACGTAGAAAAAATGCAGGTTCTGCTAAGCGGCGATGCCAAAACTGAATGCTCCCTTGAAATTGGAAATATCCGCCTAGACAACAAATAAACTTTATTGTAATGAATTATTTAATCCGATTTATCTATATATCTACGTTAGTTCTTCTGGTTTCATTTTCCTCCTTTGCGCAGCAGCAAAGCCGAAAAAGAATACTTTTTAACAATGACTGGAAATTCCAGCTGGGCCATGCTGCAAACGTGACTAAAGATTTTAATTACGGATTGGCCAATATTTTTTCTAAATCAGGCAAAGCGGAGAAAACAGCTATTGAA
>Ga0247730_1000085_pt1 | contig 98890 bp, 102 predicted proteins | sample UWRJL073202C2_FD_180959 | JGI IMG/M metagenome (GOLD analysis project Ga0247730, IMG submission 180959) | Plant litter microbial communities from Arlington Agricultural Research Station in Wisconsin, United States - UWRJ-L073-202C-2 | ecosystem: Environmental > Terrestrial > Plant litter >...
TGGGTACTTCGGATATGCTGCTGACGGTGAACTATTATGACGAACGGGGGCGTTTGCTGGAAAGTGTAAGTGATAACCATTTAAGCGGTACCGACCGGGTGGTAAACACCTGGAACTTTAACGATGAGCTGACCGCCAGTACCCGTACACACAGTACCAGCGGGGGCAGCGCCACCATTGCCAACCGGTATGAGTATGATCATATGGGCAGGAAAACGAAAACTTTTGAGCAGATCAACAGCGATGCCGAAGTGCTGTTGTCTGAACTGGCTTACAATGAAATCGGGCAGGTATATACCAAAAGCCTGCACAACAGTTTGCAGACGGTGACCCATAACTATAATTCCCGCGGCTGGCTGACCGATAAATCTGCACCGCTGTTTGCCATGCAGCTGAAATATACCAGCGGTACCTATCCCAGGTACAACGGCAACATTACCAACCAGCTCTGGGGCACACCGGGCAGCCTGGCTAACACCTTTACTTATACATACGATCCGCTGAATCGGCTGCTTGCAGGAGACACTGGGGCAGGGAAATACGAGAAGGACATCAGCTATGATGTGATGGGCAATATCACCAGTCTGAACCGGGATACTACTGGCATACAGACCTATTCCTATTCCGGTAACCGTCTGAGCAGTGTGAGCGGTGGGGCAAGCAGATCGTATACGTATGATGTGAACGGCAATGCCATAACCGACGGGACAAATAACCTGACGTATAACAATCTGAACCTGCCTGCAACGGTGAGTGGCGGGGCATCAATTACCTATACCTATGATGCACTGGGCAGGAAACTCAAAAGGGTAAGCAGTGGTACCACCACGGATTACATCTCGGGTATCCAGTACACCGGTGGGGCAATAGATTTCATCCAGACCGAAGAGGGACTGGCCAGAAAGAGCGGCTCGAACTATTCCTACGAATATGCACTGACCGATCACTTGGGCAATAACCGTTTAACTTTTGATATTTATAGCGGAACAGTAAGGAGGATCCAGCGGGACAATTATTACCCCTTTGGAAAAACCTTTGCCTCTTATACAGTCGGTACAAGGAATAATTATCTTTATAACGGGAAGGAGTTCCAGGATGGATTAGCGCAGTACGATTACGGGGCAAGGTTCTATGATGCGGTGATTGGTAGGTGGAATGTGGTGGATCCAATGGCAGAATTGGGACGACGGTTTAGTCCATACACTTATGCGTTTAATAACCCGATACGCTACGTTGATCCTGATGGAATGTGGGGAACAGATATTGATGGTAACTGGACAACTAGCGACTTCGGTGAGATCAGTAGTTTTATCAATGGATTTAAGAACAGTTCAAGTACTAGTAGTCTTAACAATGATGTAAAGGGATTATCAACATCATCATATTATGCATATCAGGGTGACGACAATCCTAAAAAGAAAAAGTCGAAAAAGAAGTCGTCATTTATTGTTTTTGGTGATAAATTCGAAACAAGTCAAACTAGAGAAGCAGTAAATAATGGCTTACTTGATGAAAGGATTGTACAGGATCATGCAGATGAGTTAGGAGAATCAGGTACATACGCTCTCTTTAGCTTTATACCGATGCCATTTGAAGCGCAGATTGCTAAATTATTTGGTAGATTCTTTGCTAAAGAGGTAGCTTTAACTTCATCTGAGATGGGTAAAATTATAGGATGGGGTACAGGTCAAAGTGCTGAAGCTGTTGCACAAACAATAAAAGTGACTGCAGATTTAAGTGAAGCTCAAATTAAAAATCTGGCAAAGCAGGGATTAACAAGAGCATGGGTTAGCAAACAACTTGAGTTTTACATTCGTGCAATAGAACAAGGTGGTAGTAAACTAAATAATACACAATTGGTTCATAGAAAAGAACTAATGGAAACAATCTTAAAATTATGGAAGTAAACAGATTAAGTGCATCTATAAGTTCATTAAAAATATTGTGGGCGAATCAAAATATACCTATTAAATCTAGTAGTGAGAAGGAAATAAAGCGAGTTGAAATGTTAAAGAAAATCAAATTGCCAAATGATCTAAAATTTTTCTATTCAGAAGTAAATGGTATGAATGGTAATTATCCCGACGATATGGATGACAACGGATTTCTATTTTATCCAGTGCAGCATGTTCTCCCTTATAACAAAGAATTTAATAGTAATAATTTGGATATGAATGCTGTATATATTTTTGCAGAATATTTGCACAAAAGTTGGTGGTACGCATTTAAAAATGGTTCTGATAGCAACACGTACCGGATTATGGTTATTTTCAGTAAGGATGACTTTAGATTTATAAGTAATTCACTTGCGGAATTTATTGAATTGTATTTATGTGATTCTCCTGCATTATATAAATAATAGATTAATATGAATCAAATTTCAAAATTACAGAAGCCATGGGAGACTTCGGTTCGCAAGATATGTGCTTCTGACGACCACTTATTTGAATTTAAAAAGCAGAATAACTTACTAATTCCAGATGATTTGTCAATGTTCTTCAGAACAATCAATGGTACTAATGGAGACTATAATGATGATTTTTTTCAGTTCAACTCTTTAAGTGAGTTTAAAAGCGTGAAAAATGTGTTTGGAGACTGGAAATCTTCTGTACCGGATTATAGTATGCTATTTAAGTCTTTTATTAATTCTGAGACTTGCTTTGTGTTTGCAAATTATCAATTTTTCATGTTTACTTACTGTATCCAACTGAGGCAACATGAATCTGGGATGAATGAAATTTATATTTTGTGCGGTGATCAATTTAAAATGATAGCTTCTTCCTTCACCGAATTTGTGGACCTATATATTAGAAATTCCGAAAAATTGCAATTCTAATGTGCACATGTCAGATGTATTAGTGGAAGAAATGAAAGATGGAGGAATGGGAAGTTTAAAATTTATATCAACTGATGGGGAAACACACTCTTTCGGTCAGGAGATCGCCGAAATGACTTTATTAGATATTGATGGGGTACCTGTCAGTTTTGCAATAAATTTGGACGAAAGTGGAAATATTTTCGAACTAGATGTATTTAAATCAGATTTTTCAAAATTAAAAAAATTTCCAATTCAACCTTATATCGTTATTAAATAAAAAATATAAAAATGTTGGATAAAAATACTCCACCAAAAGAAAGTGAAATAAATGCCTTTTTACGGCTAATTGATTTTACATTACCAGTTGGATTCATCGATTTTTTCAATGAAACAGATGGTGCCGATATAAGTACAGATAATCACAATGTAGTTTTATGGCCATTGACCGAAATGATAAAATTAAATAAAGAATATAAAGTAGAGGAATATGCGCCAGATTTTTTTATTATTGGTTCTGATGGCGGTAATACGGCTTATGCGGTGGAAAGATGTACTGGTTTTATTTTTGAACTTCCATTCATTGTTATGTCAAACGAAGAAGCTGTTTTTAGAAATAAAACATTCACAGAGTTTGTTGCAAGTTTATAAAGCAAATTCTTTGTTGGGGATCTAATAAGAAGGGAAATATTTTTGAATGGGATGTGTTTGAATTCAATTTTCCCAAATTAAAAGAATTTCCCTAATCGGCTTTATATCCCTATAAAACAGATAAGAAATAGAAAATGTAACTGCTTATCTATATTTAATAATTACTGAAGATTAACATAGGCACGTTTTTGAGATATCGATCCGATTGATCTATTTACCTGAAAAGGGAAAGTTGGATGATGTAATGTTTGATAAAAATTTAGTCTATTATTTTAAAATTAGATAATCGCATTGGTTCCTAATCTTAGGAAGTCAGGGTGCTATTATAAAAACCAAATATAAATTATATGAATAGATTCTTAAAATTCATTGTAATGATCGCTTTTGCTGCCATCAGCCATGCATCATTTGCGCAAAACCCATCAATTTCTACTGTAGAGGGTTCAAAAACATCCGGTTCGGGGATCAACCTTGATTCCTGCAGAATCAACATACTCACGGTTGGGTATAAGTTAGGTATGGCTAACAGTCAGCCTACTGTTTATAGCAATATTAAGTGGAAAGGAAAAGATATCAATAGCACATGTTTAGGTAATGAAAAGTTTGAGATATTCTTATCTATCGGTAACGACACTACAGCAAAGTATATTTATGCAGGGAGTTCGACTGATGTTGTTGTGGGCGCAGGGAATTATGAATGGGGAAATCATCCTTATTCAGCCACAGTTTCATGGGACACGCTGATCACTAAGAACTTTGGAACAGGCAATACAATTCATTTTGCTAGTGCTGAAGAAGCAAGAGCAATCTGGAATCACAGCTTTATTGTGAAGACCGTTAAATTAGTTACTGAAAAGGGCAGGGTGTTTATTCTTAAATAAGAGCAAGGAATTCCAAGAAGATTTCAATCAGTATGATTACGGGGCAAGGTTCTATGATGCGGTTGTAGGTAGGTGGAATGTAGTGGATCCACTCGCAGAGAAGAGCAGAAGGTGGTCGCCATATAATTATGCAATTAACAACCCTATTCGATTTATAGATCCAGATGGTCTGGCAATTTATAATTTCGATTATGGCATAACTTATACCGGGTCAGATGCATTAGCCGCATTAAGCTCGATGCAGGAACAGTATAGAACTACTGGTTCTTTAAAAATACATTTTGTAAATGAATCTATAACACCAAATATATATCAGCATACCTTAAGCGCTTTTAGAAAAGGGAAGCCGAATGTTTACACTATGATTCGGATAAAACTAGGCGTAACCAAAGAAGATATCAAGCTTTAAAAAATTATCCATTGAGAGGTGCCGAAGGATTAGAAAGAGATGAGTATCCTTATGCTTCTACTTTTGAAGGAGGCGCTGGAGCGGAAGTGGCTTATGTTCCTAAAGAAGAAAATTCTATTCAAGGCCGGCTTGAATTAGGTCCTATGTATAGAACAATGAAACAAGGTGAAGCATTTTTAGTTTTGCCTGTTCCAAAGGATAAAGAGCCTGATGCAGAAAGACAGCCCATTACGGTTCCTTTTCCATTGCCTGCTCCACGCCCATTTCCAAGGTTGGTACCTATATGGAATGGAATAATGAGAATATTACTCCCTATTTTTGATCCTACGTTATTCAATGATCTTGACAAATATAATCCTAACCATATCAATACAGAATCATAATGAGACAGAAGACCCTATATTTTCTTATAATTGTTTCAACATCATATGGATGTAGCCTTCATAAAAACAAGTATACTATGGAACATAAATTTGATTTCTATACACAGTATAGTACTTTTTATTTAACAAGTGATAATGGTAAAAAGGCTTTAACTCCAGGCATGTTAACTTGGTCAAAAGAGGAATATAAAGAGCGTTTAATGGAAGTTGAAAATACACTAATAGTTACTACCGGTAGTTATGGACATATTAGAGGAGTAATAAGACTTTTAAATAATAACCAGAGTGTTGAAGTGGATTATGATAAATATGATCATATAGTTGAAACTCAATTAAAAGTTCGCTCTGGTAAATTGCAAATTTTAGACTGTCCAACCTCCCACATTGAATTTGAAAAGAAAATTCCCCCTGGTGTATATGGTGTTAGAGTTTACTCTTCAGGATTAAGTACTAGCGATTTTAGTGAAGAAGAAGGAAATGACCGTTACCTCATAGAGGTATGGCCGGATAATACTGTGAAGAGGAAAGTGCTAAAACAATATGCGGGATATTAGACAGCAAGAAGTTCCAGAATGGTTTAGAGCAGTATGATTACGGGGCAAGGTTCTATGATCCGGTTATAGGGAGGTGGAACGTGGTGGATCCTTTGGCTGAGTTGAGCCGAAAATTCTCTCCATACGCCTATACTTATAATAATCCTATTAGATTTATTGATCCCGATGGAATGTGGGGAACTGATGCTGATGGAAATTGGACAACTAGCGATGCGTCTGAAATTTTTCAATATTTTCAACAAAATGGCTCTAGACAAGATGATAAAAAGCATACATTACAGTCGGCCTCGGATGGGGTTGGCAAATTAATTCAGCGCTCATATCTTGCTAAAGTCAAGAAATCTAAAAAATCAGCTGCCGATATTTTTAATTTAATTAGATCGGATTTTTCATCTTTTGTAGTAGGACAATCCTATTTTGAAAATATAACTAGAACTGGTTCTATGCAAGAAGGGGATGAACTATCAATAGTTGGCGGTCCTTTTTATGGAGTGGTTGATGCTGGTCCTGGTATTAAAGAAGACTATCCTCAATATGTAGATGAAAAGGGTAAGTTACATGGAGGGCTAATTCATACTGGAGTGACGGTAATAGACATAACAGAAAGTAAAACCTCATATAGTTTAACTTTCCAAACATGGAAAGGACATGTCGAAGCAGGTACTATAACCTTCAATGTTAAACAAAATTCTGATGGTTCAATTAGCATGGCGATCAATTCATCAGCCCGCAATAGTAATTTTGCTACAAATGCGGCTTACAATTTAGGAGGAAAACAAGCTCAAACGGAACATTGGAATACTTTTTTAAATAATTTCGTAAAATCTACTGGAGGTACAGTAGTACAAAAAATAATAAAATGATGGCTAATTTATTTATACTTTCATCTTTCATCACCATAATAGTTGCAAACTACTTAGTTTCATACAAATGGAATAAATTAACACCAGAATTAGGAGGTTCAATTTTATTTTTTATCATTTCGGTATTTGTGGTTATTGCCGTGAATTGGTTTGGGAATTTAACTGCCGAAGACCAAGCTACAGAATCAATTTATGTAGATAAATTGATATATTTTCATGGTATTCTTGATAAAATCCGAAATTTAACAATGATCATAGCAATGTTTTATCTAACATTTGGTGTTTATAAGGAATATTTAATTAATAGATTGATATTATTTAAGGTATTTGCTATTGTATTATCGGCGATATCTATAATATTTCTATTATTAGTAATCTATTCTGGTGCTTTTATAATCTGAGGGTTTATATGTTATGGATAGACCTAGTCAGAAACTATTTGAACACTACTTAATAGATGGCCTTATAAGTAGGCTTCAGATCAGCAACGACAGCCTTTTTCTCTTTCTCTGGCACATAGCGTAGGCTTGTTCGAATCTGGTGGACAATGCATAACTGTACCTGTGTCTTGGGGAATACTGCCGCTATCGCTTCAGGAAAGCCTTTTAGCCCATCTATGGATGCAACTAGGATATCATCCACACCGCGCTGCTTTAAATCAGTAAGTACAGAGAGCCAGAATTTAGCACCTTTATTTTCTGAAAGATATACACCAATTAAATCCTTTTTACCGGCACGGTTAACGCCCAGAATATTATAAACTGCACGGGATTCAACACCTCCACTTTCGCGCACTTTATAGTGCATACAATCCAGAAATACAAAAGGATAGACCGCTTCCAATGGTCGGTTCCGCCATTCATTCATCGCTGGGATAATCCGGTCTGTGATGTTAGATATCTCAGTTGCAGAAATATCCATAGCATACATTTCCTTTACATAATCAGAAATTGTTACTTATCATCAGAATGATGTCACCACTGATTCTCATTAAAATGTTGCCACCTAAAATTACAATAAATCATTCATTTTCAAAGTTATCATCCTGATCCTGTGAATCATTTTGGTCATCTTCTTTTTTAGGTCGGCCTCTCTTCACCGGCTGTTTTTCATCATTTTTATAAATTTCCTGTATCTCAATTAGGTTTTTAACACGGTAGCTTGAGCCAGTAACCTTTACAATTACGGCGTGATGAACGATTCTATCAATGATTGCTGATGCAATTACCTTATCACCAAAAAGCGTTCCCCAATCCTCAAGTTTCTGTTTGTAATTACAATAAGCGATCCCGTCTCATACTGGCAAAGCTAGATATGATGTTGTAGTCATTATCATTATTCCACCGTTTTTTTGATAATGTTATAATTATTGGATCTATTTTTTATCTCTTTTTAAGTTATATTCTATGTTAGATATGATTGAATTTAATGAGTTTATGATTTCAGATCTTATCGGCCAGTAATCTTGTGTCTGTGTTCTGTTCCCCAATCAGCAAGCGCTATTATCACTAGCTTTAATGTATGGCCATATTCGGTCAGCTCATAAGTTACTGTAATCGGCTTGGTCACATTAACCGTTCGGGTAATGAGTCCATTAACTTCTAGGTCTTGCAACTCTTTAGACAACATTTTAGCTCCAAGACCATCAATCTGCCGTTGTAAATCTGTAAAGTTCTTTTTACCATAAAGTAGAACACTAATTACTTTGATCTTCCATTTACCACTAATCAGGTCAAGGGTATCCTGTATTGCAAATAGTGTTTTAGAACAATCTCCTTGCTCATATAGTAATGCATTATTCTTCTCCATGGCTTTATTATTTAGAGGGTAGTCACTTTACTTGAGGAAACCCATATCAAAAGTAAAGTTACTATAATATATCTTTGATCTAAAATATTAGGTAACAAAAATAAAATGGAAAAAAAACTTAAGAATAAGGTTGCTATCGTAACAGGAGCTTCAAAGGGTATTGGAGCCGGAATAGCTAAAGCATTAGGGATAGCAGGAGCAATTGTTGTAGTTAATTATGCATCAGGTGAAAGCGATGCCAATAAAATTGTAGACGAGATTCAATCCAATGGCGGAAAAGCATTAGCCATTCAGGCCGATATGAGTAAACCTGAAGATGTGAAACGTATGTTTGAAACAGCTAAATCTAAATACGGGACGATCGACATTTTGATAAATAATGCTGGTTTAGCCGTATTCGAGATGATCGAGGATTTTACAGAGGAGGCTTTTCACAAACAATTTAATTTAAATGTTCTAGGATATCTTTTGACATGCCAACAAGCAGTAAAACATATGGGTATTCAAGGTGGCAGCATTATCAATATTAGCTCTATATTGAGTACAGATCCTTACTTGGCATCAAGTGTTTATGCAGCAACTAAGGGGGCTGTTGACACGATTACACTGGCGCTGGCACGAGAACTTGGGCCGCGTAACATCAGGGTGAATTCAATACTCCCCGGACATACAAATACTCCTGCTACAGCAGGAAATTTTGAGGGGCAATTGGGTGAGAAGTTGATTGCAGGAACTCCCCTTGGCCGATTTGGTGAACCGGAAGACATCGCGCCGCTAGCTGTATTCCTGGCCTCGGAGGATTCACATTGGATAACTGGTGAATCAATCAGGGCGTCAGGCGGGGTTAGAGGTGTCGGCTATTAATAAACGATAATAAGTATTAAAAAATCAGAATGGCGAAAACAATCCATTTTGATTTTTATCCAGATGCTGCTTACTAAACTCACAATTTAACTCAATCCCAATTAATATATGGCCCATATTGTAATTCATAGAAAACTAGCTATAGCAATAATACTTACCGTACAACTAATGTTGGCGATGGATCTACTCATCGTGATTGTTGCACTAAAGAATATTCAGATCGACCTGGGGTTTACATCGACCGGCTTGTCATGGATACCTAATGCTTTCGCTTTGTCTTTTGGCGGCCTACTCCTTTTAGGTGGTAGATTGGGAGACCTGATTGGACAGGTGAAGGCCTTCCAAATTGGCCTTGCCATTTTTGTGCTTGGTTCTCTTTCAGGAGGAATGGCGTTATCGCCCTCTATACTGATAATGGCGCGTGTTTTTCAAGGGGTCGGATCCGCATTGGCCGCTCCAAGTGTACTAGCTTTGATCACTATACTAGCCAGGAACCCGGAGGAAAAAAATCGGGGGCTTTCTCTTTTTATCGCGGTTTCCACTGTTGGAGCATCATTAGGACTCATTTTAGGTGGGGCATTAACTACATTTATATCCTGGAGGTGGTCTTTGTTTATCAATATACCAATTGGCGCAGTGGCTTTTGCGTCAATTCCATACCTTGTGCCAGAAACAGGTAAAACAAAAGGAAAAATAGATTTTCTTGGCGCATTTACAGGAACATTGGGCTCTACAGCTCTTGTATTTGGTTTCATCAGTGCAAGTGATTTCGGCTGGACTTCGGTTATAACAATATCTAGTTTTATCGGTGCCTTTATGCTGATCGTTTTGTTTGTTTGGATAGAAGCTAAAGTTGCTCAGCCGCTGTTAAAGCTTGGCATAATTGGTCCAAAAAGAAGACGCGGTGGTTTGATTGTTATGGCTCTTATAGGTGGGATGCACTTTGCAACGTTATTCCTTATCCTTCAATACTTCCAGGAAGTTCTTGGATATAATTCGCTATTATCGGGATTTGCTTACTTGCCAATCACAACCACTGTTTTTATAATTTCAAACTTCATCCCGCGTCTTGTGGACAGATTTGGCGTTCGTTTGCTTTTAATTATCGGTTGTATGCTAACAGCTATTAGCTTAATTGGGCTTTCGTGGCTGACTAACTCGAGTACTTACATAGGAGATGTACTTCTTCCTTTATTTCTGCACAGTGTAGGGATTGCATTGGTGTTTGCACCGGCAAGCATTGTAATTCTTGGTGGCGTTCATGATCAGGATGCTGGTATAGCATCAGGTGTTTTACAGATTAGTCAGCAAATTGGTGGCGCTATAGGCATCGCTGCGATTATGTCTGTTTATACCGCCAATGCGCTACCTAATAATTTTTATTCAGGCCTTAACTCCGCATTTTTGGTTGCAGCAGGCATTTCTATGCTGGCGGCTGTAGTCACCGTTTTCACCATTCCGAGAAAATAACAATATTGATATCTGAATATCTGGTAGCGGAAAAAAGAAAGTCCCCCTGAATCAGGTTAATTAAGGAAATTACCAAATTTTTAATAGCAAACATTTTTTCGATAAAGAAATTATTGCAGTACAACCCTGAATTGACGGACTGTCTTAGCGACTGTCCATTTCAGGTGTCTAATCATTTAAATTGCATAGGGAGTGTGCGCCACTTCTATTACTTGTCCATCGAGATCATAGAAGTCAATGGTATAGTATTCTTTTGAATATGGCATAATCTGGGGACCACGAATAATCTCTGCCTGCTCAGCCAGTAACGATTCATATACTTGATCAACTTGTTGCTTTTCGGTAGCCTGAAAGCAGATATGCCTCATTCCGAGAGATTTGATTTTTTTAAAATCTTTCATTTCTTGAAAATAAATAATTATATTACCACTGGAAAAGGATACTTCACTGATCTGTTCCCAGCTAATTAATGAAAGAAAGTTGTTGTAGAACTTTATACTTTGAGATCTATCTGCTACCCAAAATTCAATGTGATTTATCCCCCGGTTTAAGTGCTGAATTCATATATGTTTACTGTTATTAAGTTAAACTAAACGCTGTTATTTGTTTAATTTATTGGACTGCATCCGGTTTCGCGCTTCAAGGATGGCCGATCTGCTATCAACTGCCCATTTTTTTAGCATAGTAATAGCGGGCACTAGAGATTCACCAAATGCGCAAGCTCGGCTGGGGGAGAGTTGTCCAGATTGGTGGTATAACTGCGATTCAGCCTATGGCTATCCAACCTGATTATGATGCTGCCATGGCAGCCAGACATAATTTGGCTGTTTCATTGGCAAGAGACCTTAAAGGTTCAGGAATAACTTCAAATACAGTTGCACCGGGTGCGATGCTGGTAGAATCTGTAAAAAACCTGATTTTAGGCATGACTAATTAAAATAAATGGGGGGATACCTGGGATGAAATAGAAAAAAATGCGGCTGCTCAGTTCTTACAGAATGATCTGGCGTGGTTGCTTATCTCATGAGTTCGTATGCCGATAATATTACAGGATCAATATTACGAGTGGATGGCGGGCAGATTGTATCTGTTTAAGTAGAGTGTCCTGTTACCCAGAGGATATCAATCGTGTAGCGTTGAATAACTCATACTCCTAGCATGACTCACCAATTACGTCAACACTGAGTGGTATAATGCTTTTCAATACAGAACATAAAATATATTTTTTTTTAGAAAATTGACGCTCTTAACAAAAAATGATTAAGGTCAATCCTAATTATTTAGGAATTGCATTTTTTCTAAAGACTGATCTGTTTAGTCCGCCATCAGAATTTTTATAATGTAAACAAAAATAAGCCAATACTGCGCAACACCACATTATGATAATCATTGGATATGCAGTATGATTATAGAGTAGATTTAGCAAAGAGGTGATTAAAAAAGCTGAGAGATAACTGAGAGATCCCAGTAAAGCAGAACCTGTTCCTCCATGAGAAGGAACAGCCCTGATATACAAAGAAGTAGCCGTTGGTAAAATTAAACCAAGCATCGCTAAAAATATAATCATGGCACCTAATAAAAGCCAAAAAGGTGCTTGAACGAACAGTCCGGCAATCATCAGTGTACCAGTAGCAATTTGACAAAAGATTGCAGATTTTATGATTTTGTATGTATCAAACCGCTTGATCAATTGGGTATTGATTATCCCTGCACATATGATCCCTATAGCTAGTCCAGAGAAAACAAAGCTATACTGCCTGCTATTTAAGTCGTATATTTTTGTAAATACAAATGGAGAGGCAGTAATCAATACAAATGCAGCGCTATTGCTAAAGGATCTGACCAAAGCGTAATTGACAAAAGCTGGATGCCGGAGACAATAGGCGTAACCAATTATGAGACTATTAAAATTTAACATTCTGATTCTTGCAGAAGGTTTTCCCGCAGGCAATACAGTTAAACATCCAAGCATTCCTATGCCTGAAACAGCCGCCATAAAAAAAAAAAGATATTTCCAAGTGTTTTCATTGGCAAGCATGCCTCCTATCAGGGGTGAAAGAATAGGAGAAATCCCCATAACGATTTGAAGGAGCGTAAATACTTTTGTGTTATTTTTATCGTGGTAGATGTCATTTACTAACGCTCTTGAGATTACTTGACAGGCGCTTCCTGCTAAACCCTGGACGAATCTAAGGATGATAAATAGCACAAAAGAGTTAGTCATGACGCAGCAAATACTGCTTAGGATATAAATTGACAATCCTATTCTTAGTGGCATTTTTCTTCCCCACACATCTGATACAGGGCCAATAAATATTTGACCAAATGCCATCCCAAATAGAAATAATGTAACCGTAGTTTCAATCCGCGCAATTGGCACTTTGAAATAATCCGCCATAACATCAAATGCTGGTAGATACATATCGATCGAGATGGAGCCGATCGCAGTTAAAATACCTAAAGTGGAGATTACATAAAAGGATTTTTTTCTGTTGCTTATCCAGGTGCCAGATTTTATCATATTCGCAAAAATAATCTTATATTGGTACCTTTAAAAGTGCCAATATATGAAAAGTTAATAGTACCAATTATGCGTAGCCTGTCGCCCGATATCTTCTTAACTTTTATACAGTTGGACCGTAGCAGAAATATCCCTATGTATGTCCAGCTTTACATACAAATCAGGGATAGCATTTTTGAAGGGATGTTAAAACACGGTGACCGTATGCCTTCTACGAGAAATCTCAGCGAAGGATTGAGTGTTTCCCGCAATTGCGTGTTACTGGCTTTTGAGCAGTTAGCCTTAGAGGGTTTTTTAACAGCTAAGGTTGGGGCTGGCACTTTTGTGTGTGAACAGCTTAATGATTTACGACCCAACAAAAAAGTTTTGAAAGATATACCCCCTTTACCGGATGTACTTAAAGCACCAGTTTCTGCGCTTCAGCGAGAACTGCCTTTTTATACCTCATTTGTGTCAACACATAGCGGACAGGAAGCGACTTTGCCTTTTCAGCCCTCTGTGCCTTCATTTATTGATTTCCCATTTAAATTGTGGGCAAAAATAGCAGCAGCTGTTTATAAGAATATTAATCATTTGCATTTGGGTTACGATAGTGCGCAGGGCTTCCTGCCCCTGCGAACAGCGCTGACAAATTACTTGCGTGTAAACAGATCAATCAACTGTTCGCCAGAACAGATCGTCATAGTGAATGGTTCAAGTCAGGCACTGAATTTAATCTCTGAATTACTTTTAAAAAAAGGGGACCTATGCTGGATGGAAGATCCCGGATATCTGTGGGCAAAATCAGCTTTTTCCAGGTTTTCGGGAAATATATGTCCGATCCCTATAACTGCCTCCGGGATAGATCTGGATTATGCAATTCAAAATTTTCCAAAAGCAAAGCTTGCATATATAACACCATCACATCAATACCCGCTTGGTGAAACTATGCCACTTTCTAATAGGCTAAAATTGCTGAAATTTGCTTCATGTCAGGATATGTGGGTTATTGAAGATGATTACGAGAGTGAATTCCGGTATGTGGGCAGACCAATCCCGGCGTTAAAAGGTTTGGACACCTTTGGAAAGGTAATTTATATCGGAACCTTCAATAAAACTCTGTTTCCTGCTTTAAGAATAGGCTATATGGTATTACCATCTGTTGAAATGGCTGGGCAGATTACCATTATAAAAGCAATGACCGACCGCCAAAGCCCTGTAATTGATCAATCAATTTTGACAAACTTTATTACTGAAGGGCATTTTTTACGGCACCTGCGACGGATGAAGCTTATATACAAAAAGACTCAGGAAGAATTAATTCATTTGTTGCTTAAGCATTTTGGTGATGATATTCGCATTTCGGCCGAAAATGCAGGTATGCATATCATCGTATGGTTTTTAACCGACACGATTGCACATGATATCACTCACAAGGCTAAAGAACGGGGTATAATGTTATATGCAGTTGACGAATTGGCTATAAAATTTAAATACCGTACAGCTTTCATAATCGGATTTACCGGCTTCAAAAGATCAATGATGGAGCCCAGCGTAATCGCTTTAAAAAACATGATTAGGGAGTAACCTACTTTTAGGCATAAAAAAATATGGCTAGACTAAGTAGCAATATATTTGTCGGTTGTTATTCTTAAAATATCTTGTAGCTTGCCAGGTTTTTTAATCATCTGACTGATGAATCCCAATAACTATCATTATTCCCTCCTATAAAAAGACATTTCTGGCTGATTTGGTAATAATTAAAGCTTTAGGCAAAAAGAGAAATTTCGGTTTGTGCGCCCTATCTTGTATTCTCCATTATTCCACCGTTTTCTGAGGTAAAATCAAACCCAAATCGGAAAACCCATGCCTATTTAATATACTGAAAATCCAGAATCGATAGGTGATCATCTTAGAAAGAAGCGAATGGAACTAATTTATCAAGCCGAATGTGTATTGTCAGCTACTGACGATACATATTCGGCAATTGTAATAATTTGTACACATAACCTGGCAATCTAGCATTCAGGCGTAGGACTTTAATTGACCGCTGGTATCCAAGGACCTTCACCATGCACATGGATAACCGTTTCCTCATGGTTCCATGAATAATGTTTCACTCCTGGAGGAATTACTGCTACGGCTCCTGCACCAAGAGCAATCCCTTTCGATTCATCATATTCATTACCGAAGCCTAAATACATTACTCCTGAGATAACAACATTGCGTTCTGAAAATGGCGCTTTATGTGCATGTAGAGCTGCCTTACATCCCGCAGGCAATTTAACACGGGCAATAAAGGGGCCGGTTGATGTTATCGAACCTTCTACGTTAACATATTTTATTTCTGGAGCTCCAGGAAAGTCACTCCAAATAATGCTATCAAAGGTCTCAATAATTGGCTGTGTGATATTTTTATTCGTATTTTTCATTGTTAATATGATTTTACTAACTATTAAGCTGATCAATTTTATTTCTAATATGCTTATCAAAAAACTTTTATTACAGATTTGCTGCTTCAAGCGATTAGCACACTGTAGTTACAATGTGCTAACTACGATATAGCTTTATATTGCTTTCACGCCTCCATCAATTGACAATTCTGATCCAATCATGTATTTTGAGGAATCAGACGCAAGAAAGAGGAAGGCTTCCGCTGCTTCTTCTGGTTTACCGAGTCTTTTAACTGGAATCAGAGAACTCATATAATTTTTAATATCTGCAATTTCTTCTGCGGAAGCGCCGCCTCTTCCATAAAATGGTGTGTCCATCCCGCCTGGTGAGAGAACATTAACCCGAATATCCCTATCCAACAGGTCAGCAGAGAAATTCCGGGCTAAAGACCTTACCGCAGCTTTGGATGCGCCATATGCTGCATAGCCAGCGAAGCCTTTTTCATTTAACGAACTCGATGTTAAAATTATTGACGCCCCATCATTGAGGTATGGTAATGCACGTTGAACGGAAAAAAAAGCTCCCTTAAAATTAACATCGACTATGCTATCAAATTGCTGTTCTGTAAAATCTGCCAGTGGCGCTGATTCAGCTATTCCTGCATTAATAACCAATACATCAATTTTTCCGAAAGCCTTGGTAACTTGTTCATAGGTGGTCGTTATACTGTTTAAATCCGTCACATCACTTACGATTCCTAATGAACCTTTGCCAATTTGTTCAGCTGCAATTTTCACTGATACTGGATTACGTCCGGTAACTGCTACCTTAGCACCTTCCTGAGCAAAGAGAATGGCTGCAGCTAATCCTATACCGCTATTACCACCTGTGATAATAGCGACCTTATTTTCTAATCTTTTCATCTTTTTTTATAATTGTTTCACAAAGGAACTAACAATAGTCTACATTTGTAACCAATTAATTAGATACCAGTAACCTAAAGGTAACCCGAATGAAAAAAGCTATTTTTCAATATAGTGACTGCCCAATGCACCGTTCAATGGCCATACTTGGAACGAAATGGAAACCAATTTTGATTTGGTCGCTCAGGGATAAAAAAGCCAGGTTTGGACAAATTGCTGCAACAGTAGGTACGATTTCAAAAAAAGTACTAACCTCAACTTTGAGAGAGCTTGAGGAAGACGGTGTAGTCTCGAGGGAAGAGTTTAAGGAACTTCCACCACGGGTAGAGTATACACTTACAGAAAAAGGGCAGGCATTGATCCCGATTATGCTTAAACTGGTGCAATGGGATAACGTTTATTCTGGAGAAAGCCCATCAAAGTTAATAGATTTTGAAAAATATGCTTGATGCCTAATCATAATCCTATTTCAAAGTAATCGTTTATCATATTTTATTAGAAAAAGGTGCTTTGCTTAGAAGATTTTGGGTTGACGGGCATTAATTATATTTAAATCATAATAATGGAACCAAAGCGCATAAATACCTCTTCGTCTCATAACGACGCGTGGCTAGGCGATGATGTTGCCAGCGACATTCGACGATTTAATGTGTTTCAAGTAGAAGAGGCTGTCGAATCGTTCATTTGCAGGCCATATAACCGACCGGGTTATTATAAGATAAGCTTACATCAGGGTCATAATAAATTGTCTGATGCAAGTAGTAGCTACGAATTTGAGGGTTCTGCGCTTGTATTTTCATCATCCAACATAGTATATGGCCTGGAGCATCTAGGTGTGCAACAAACCTGTTATTTTTGCGTATTTACTGAAGAGTTTTTTGACAAATTCGCAGGCATTGGCACTTATGAAGTATTTACCGATCCGAGCGCCCCTGTTCTTTGCCTTACAGAGCCCCAACGATTGGAATTCATAGGCTTGTTTGAGCTAATGATGCAGGAAATTAAGGGAGATTTCCGCTTAAAGTACGACTTGCTCCGTACCTTGGTTATGCAACTCATACTGAAAGCAGTTAAGCTCAGACCCGCCCCAGACCCCAGGCCACATCTTTCTAATGCCGGTGTTCGGATAACACAGAGGTTCATAGAGTTGCTTGAACAACAATTCCCTATTACTTCGCCAACCCATCGGATGGTTTTAAGGCATCCCACAGAATATGCGCAACAGCTATCCTTACATGTAAATTACTTGAACCGGGTGCTGAAAAAAAATACTGGAAAGACCACTTCTCAGCTGATCTCTGAACGCACGATTCGGGATGCTCAGGAATTACTTACCCATACAACCTGGAACATTGTTGAAATTGCGTGGTGCCTGGGCTATGAAGATGTTTCACATTTTATCAAATCCTTTAAAACTTACGGGGGAACCACACCCACAGCCTTCCGAAAAAATATTGTGGCTTGATTTTGCTGATTATTGGTTTGAAAATCCCCATGATTTCGGTTATATCATCAGGAGATTTGTAGAGTTAATTTTATAATTCATTAAAAGAAAAATCAACATGACGAATATTCAAGAAACTACCGACAAATTAGCTATAATTGATGCCCTATACCGGTTTGCAGCCGGCATTGACCTCCGAAATAGTGACCTTCTTTCATCTTCCTTAGCAAAAGATGCAACCTCAGATTTTGGTCCTGCCGGAAAAAAGGTTGGTGTCGAATTTCCAGTACTGGAAGGCCGGGAGAACATTGTTGCTATGCTTACAAGCGCTCTTAGCAAAATTGACACCACTCATTCTGTAAGTAATCCGAGGGTTACCCTTAATGGAGATAAGGCAGTATTAGATGCGTTGGTAGAAGCGCAACATTTGCCTTCAGATGACCTTACCCGCCACTTTCTCATGAAAAACAGATATGACGTAGAACTTATTAAACAGGATGAGGTTTGGGTTATTCAACGCTATACTGTTGACAACGTCTGGCAAACAGGAGACCCGACTGTACTTTTTAGCGTTTAAAATAGTTAGCTCTATTGTAACTGATACAACTACAAATTAGTGACTTAAGAAATAGCTTTCGAGGTAGGATTTGCTGAGGCAAAGTATTTTAGCCGATTTTTTAAAAACTCCGCTGGACAAAATCCTTCGGAACTAAGAAATCTTAGCATGGAGCAGTTTGTGGATCGTTAAATCAATGCAAGCCATTAAAACGGCTTGCATTGATTGTTTCTTTAATCCTTAAAGGACTATGGTTTCTCCGTCTTTTAAACGTTGAATCGTAATTTCCTGTTCTACTCCCCATTGGTCTAACTCACGATCTACATCAGGAAACTGGGTATAAGCGGGTGCATTATGAAACTGGGCATAATGCATTGGCACTAATATTTTTGCACCGAGGATGCGTGTTGCTGTCACTGATTGCTTAGGCGTCATTGTGCCGGAAATTTCAGCGGAAGGTAAAACACCGGGTACTGTTTGTTTTAAGCTTGTTGCTATACAAGCGTACTTTTGTTTCTTACATCAAAGTTGCTCATTACAATTAGATAAAACTACGCCAAAACGGATGATTGCTCAGCCATTTGAAGGAGTAAATGGTTATTAGATGATATTGGGTTGGCTTGTTCCTTACCGGAGATGTCTGTAGATAAGAAATAATAGTGGCATATAAATCCATTAAAATAATCGAGTCTAGAAATAGTCATCCAGAGCCGGTTAAAGGCTATTATCATTATTCTACCATTTTTTTTATAATAGATGTTTGCATTTAGCAATGACAAATTCAATAATAGATTCCTGTATTTAGGCAGTTCAGGTGGTATTTCCTCTTACGAGCCATTATAGAAACTCCATAATTTGGCTAAATACTCTTTCGACTGCTCTCCCATCAATGATTCTTATTAACTATACGCTCCCGATGTAACAAGCCCCACTCTGCTATACTATCAGTTAAGTTTTTCAAAGAGATACCATAATTTGAAATGCTATAAGTAACAGCTAAGGGTTTTGTTTTGGATACGTCCCTATTAATGAGACCATTTATCTCTAAATTTTTTAATTCGCTACTTAGCATCTTACCGGAAACACCTATAATATCTTGTAATAATTCCGAATATCGCATAGGCTTATTGCAAAGCCGTGCTATTATAGATATTTTCCATTTACCATTTAAAAGATCCATTGTATCATCGATTGCGCGAATCTTTTTGGAGCAGCTATCAAGTTCTTTATAAGTCAGTATGTTTTCTTTCATCATAGCATGTTACTCAAAAGTAACCATTACTTTCCGTCACTAAGTTACTTATATAAAGTTAGTCTTGATACCTTTGTTAAAAAAAAACAATGAGTTTACTTGAAGATTTACAGTGGCGGTATGCCACAAAAAAGATGAATGGTAGTAAAGTACCCAAAGAAAAGTTAGATTATATATTAGAAGCGGCTAGGATGGCACCTTCTTCTTCAGGACTGCAGCAATATAAAATTATTGTAATATCTGATCCGTTATTATTGGAAAAAATTAAAGGGATAGCTTACAATCAAAGCCAAATTTCAGACTGTTCACATCTGCTAGTGTTCGCTGCCTGGGATGAATATACAGATGATCGTGTTTCAAAAGTATTTAATGCAATGATGGATGCGCGCAATTTACCTCACGAAACTATGGACGGCTATAAACGAACTATATTAGATCTATATGCATCGTTAAACAAAGATTGGGAAGCCCACCATGCTGCAAAACAAAGTTACATTTCCTTTGCCATGGCGATTGCAGCAGCAGCAGAACAGAAGGTAGATGCTACACCAATTGAAGGTTTTTTGTCTGAAAAATTAGATGATATATTAAAACTAACCGGTAGCGGATATAAAAGTACTGTAATACTTCCTCTAGGGTATAGAGATTCGGAAGGTGACTGGTTAATCAATATGAAGAAGTTCCGTACTCCTATAGATGCTTTTGTTACTGAAATGACAATCCAAGATGCACATGACATAGGAGAGCTACCTATGTCTCAAAATTTGGATGTTTATATTCAAAAATAATTTTATTAGTCTCAAAAGGAGGGGTATTTGCAGAGCAAAGATTCATCCGATATGGAAACGGGCTTGAGGCACTGGCCATTTTTGATCAGGCTGATCTTATTTTAATGGATATTCAAATGCCTGTGTTGAACGGTTGTGAAGCAACAATAGCCATACGGGAAATAGAAATAGAGATTTGTGACCGACTAATCATTGAGCACAAAGAAAAATGCTTAGCCAGCAGCTTAAAGAACTGGAAGTAGACGGTTTAATCATTCGTCACAGATATATCGAAAAGTAGTGTTCAGTCCTTATTTAAAGGGAGGACTGGGCACTCTTTTTAAAAATAGACAAATGCTCCTCAAAGCCGTAATTCACTCCATTATTATTCCTCCTTATTTGGTGATATGAAAGGCAGCGTCTCAATATTCCACCGTCATTTTAGCATAATTAAAGAATATTCGCTGCAAGTTTCAAAGCTTCCACGCTGATACCATACACACCATCCGTTTTATAATCGAGCAAATGCCAGTTCTTCATTGGCTGTGCAATAACCTGTAAGCTAGTCATACAAATGATTGCAAAACAAAAGTATTGAAGGCTAATACCAATTTTCATATCGTTATTTTGATTAAGCTTGTTGGAAATCACATTAGGGCACTATAATTACAATACAAGATACGATATTTACATAGTGCTATTGAAATAAAAATCGGTAGTATTTGGCCCGGAGAATTAACAATAAATTTCTATTTTGCGAATGACGGATTATGGCAAAATTAACAGAATCGCTAGAGGAATTTTATAAGCACAAGTTCATTGACCTGGCTGAAAATTTAAAAAACGACATCGGTCAGTTTAATGTTTTCCGAATTGGCGACCGTATCCGTTCCGGGACAACATCGCCAACCTACATCCGCCGCGATTTTTATAAAATTATGTTGTTCCAGGGATCAAATGTTTTTCATTACAGCGATAAAAGCGTAGAGGTAACAGGAAATACGCTTTTATTTTTTAATCCTCAAGCCCCTTATACTTACGACCCTTTAACACCAGATACTGACGGTTATTTTTGCGTATTCAAAGATGAATTTTTTAAAGAAAATCTACGTATTAATTTAAGTGATCTGCCATTATTTGCTGCGGGCACTCAACCTGTATTTCATTTAAATGATGCTGAGAACAAAGAGGTTCAAGTGATCTTTGAAAAAATCATTCATGAATTAAGTACTGATTATATTTATAGATATGAGCTTATTAAAAATTATGTTAGTGAACTTATCTATACTGCGCTGAAGCTCCAACCTTCTAGTCAACCCTTTAAACATCCTGATGCAGGGTGGCGTATCACTTCAGTATTTATTGAACTTTTAGAACGGCAGTTCCCTATAGAAGCTAACACACAGCGGTTTGAGTTACGCTCCCCTAAGGCATTTGCCGACAGGCTCGCAGTACATGTGAATTACCTTAACCGGATGATAAAAAAAACAACGGGGCGGACGACAACAGACCATATTTTTGAACGGTTAACTGGCGAAGCTAAGGCACTATTAAAACATACCGACTGGAATATCGCTGAAATCAGCTACGTACTGGGCTTTGAAAACCAGGCACATTTTAACACATTCTTCAAAAAACAAACAAAGCTCAATCCATCTTCTTTCCGTCAGGTTTGAATTTGATAAAAATCGGTTTGATATCAGCAAAACCCTCTTTTCAATACAGCTTATTTTTGTATCAAAATTAAATATTATGAGCGATACAAAAGTTTGGTATATCACAGGGGCATCCAAAGGAATGGGATTTGCGCTAGCAAAACAATTATTGCAACAAGGCCATAAAGTTGCTGCGACTTCTAGATCGGTTGCTGCATTCGATGAATTTACTACGTTGGGAAATCAATTTCTGCCCTTAGAGGTGGATTTGAAAAGCGAGCAATCAATTGCCGATTCTATAAAGAAAACAGTTGAGCACTTTGGTGAGATCAATGTTATTGTAAATAATGCAGGTTATGGCCTGGGTGGTGCTTTAGAAGAATTAACCGCTAAGGAAATCAATGAAAATTTCGAAGTCAATTTTTTCGCTGTAGTCCGCGTGATACAACAGTCGCTTCCCTATTTGCGAAAACAGCGTTCCGGACATATCATTAACATTTCTTCAATTGCGGGTTTTGCACCGGGATTGGGCTGGTCTATGTATTGTGCTGCAAAGTTTGCCATAAGCGGTTTAACTGAAGCACTGGCAAATGATTTGAAACCTTTGGGCATAAATGTGACTAATGTGCTGCCAGGATGGTTCAGGACTAATTTTGCCAAAGCAGATTCTATTGCTTATAACCAAAACCAAATTGAGGATTATGCGTATTTGCGAGAATACCATGAAAAAATGAACAATATGGATGGTGCGCAGCTGGGAGACCCGGATAAGATTGCCGATGCTTTTCTGAAGCTGATCGCTAGTCCAACCCCCGCGGTCAATCTATTTCTTGGAAGTGACGCATTTAGCCGCGCAAAAAGTAAAATTGAGGAACTTGTTTCACAAATGAATACTTGGGAACAGGTTTCTTGCTCAACAGACTTTGATTCTTAAGGGGGAGATCTGGAGAATTTTGCTGCCGAGGATTTTAAGTTTTTGAAGATAATAGATAAACTGTATGTATTTGCTTAAAATCTTGCCGTAAAGAAATAAATAAATGTATCTTACCATTGGTTAGATACATTTATTTTTTCTTATTGTCCTCCATACAGCTAACTAATATCTTTAAGTATCTATATCATGTCCAATCCCAATAGTAAAAAGAGGTTGCTGCCTATCGATACGATAATAACACTTAGATCTAATGATCACTTTAGCGAAGAAGAAGTATTTCAGTATTCCGAAAAAGAGAAGCGGGCAGCAGAACTATTAATCGCAAATAAAGAACTGGCTTTTCAAAATGTAGAAAAAGAGAAGCGGGCAGCAGAACTATTAATCGCAAATAAAGAACTGGCTTTTCAAAATGAGGAAAAGGAGAAGCGGGCGGCAGAATTATTAATCGCAAATAAAGAACTGGCTTTTCAAAATGAGGAAAAGGAGAAGCGGGCAGCAGAACTATTAATCGCAAATAAAGAACTGGCTTTTCAAAATGAGGAAAAGGAGAAGCGGGCGGCCGAACTATTAATCGCAAATAAAGAATTGGCTTTTCAGAACGAGGAGAAGGAGAAACGGGCAAATGAATTAATTATCGCCAATAAGGAGTTGCAGTTTCAGAATCTGGAAAAGGAAAAGAGGGCAGACGAACTAGTAATAGCCAATAGTGAATTGAAAAAGGCAGAAGACAATATTCGAATGCTTAACCAGGAAGATATTCGGAAGTTGAATGAGGCCCTGGAACAGAAAATTAAAAATCGCACCGAGGAATTGGAAAATGTAAATAGTGAACTCGAATCATTTTCCTATTCAGTTTCTCATGATCTGCGTGCACCTCTTAGAATTGTTAATGGATATGCCAGCATACTGCATGAAGAGTATAATGAATTATTCGATGAAGAGGGCCACAGGTTACTTTCAATCATAAGGGAGAGTGCTAAAAAAATGGGTTTTTTAATAGATGATTTGCTGGCTTTTTCTAGGCTAGGCAGAAAAGAAATCTTTAAATCCGATATTGATATGAATCAGCTACTATCAGAAGCTTTAAAAGATCTGGCTAGCATGACGCCACATAAAGCAAATATAACAATTGGGAATTTAAGCTCTGTATTAGCTGATAAAGCTTTGATGATTCAGGTGTGGATGAATCTGTTATCGAACGCTGTAAAATATTCATTTCATAAAGAAAATGCCAGGGTGCATATTAGTTGTGAAGAAACAAGCAATGGCATTACTTACAAAATAGAAGATAATGGAGTTGGCTTTGATATGCGCTATGCGCATAAGCTGTTTGGTGTATTTCAACGACTGCACGATGCGGAAGAATTTGAAGGAGTAGGGGTTGGACTGGCACTGGTGCATCGTATTATCAAAAAACATGGTGGTAAGATCTGGGCCACCGCAATAATAGGCGAAGGGGCTGTGTTTTATTTTAGTTTACCCAAATAATAACTTGACAAAACTAATGGATAATAAAGAGATAGAGATCCTTTTAATTGAGGACAGCATCCACGATGCAGAGTTGACCATACGGGCACTGCGGAGAAATAATGTAGCTAAGCATATACTACATTTAAAAGATGGTGCCGTAGCGCTGGATTACCTTTTTGGTACAGGACAATACGAGGGGCGTAACCTTGATAACAAACCTAAACTCATCTTGCTGGATTTAAAGATGCCCAAGGTGAGTGGCCTTGAGGTTCTGGAAAAGATAGCTGGCGATGTACATACCCATAAAATACCAGTGGTGGTACTTACATCCTCTAAAGAACATCCTGATGTGGAGCGGGCCTACCTGCTGGGCGCAAATAGCTACATTGTGAAACCCGTTGATTTTGAAAGTTTTTCACAGGTGGTAAATTCGCTGGGGATGTACTGGCTCCTGCACAATCAGCTACCTTATAATACATAGCGATGTTAAAACACCTGAAAATATTACTGCTTGAAGATGACGATTTGGATGCAGAACTGATTAAGAGAGCCTTAATAAAGGCCAATCTTGATTTTGATTTGTTTGTGGTAAAAACTAAAATTAAGTTCTGCAATGCATTGAGGGAATATCCGGCTGATATAATATTATCTGACCATTCACTACCCAATTTTGATTCACAAGAAGCATTAGAAATGGTTAACGAATTAGCTGTGCTAGTTCCTTTTATCCTGATTACGTCTACTATGACAGATGAATTTGCAGTGAAGATTATGCAAGCCGGTGCAGATGATTATATTATAAAAGACCGGTTACATCGGTTGCCTTTAGCTATTACCAATTTAGTTGAGAAGTTTCAGCAGAAAAAAGAACAGCGGGAAGAGCGGTATCAGTCTAGTGAGGACCTTAAATTTCTAAATCACCGCTTATTGCTTGCTACAAGAAGTGCTAATATTGGAATATGGGATTGGAACTTAGTGACAGGTGATTTGGAATGGGATGAGACAATGTACCAGATATACCAATTACAACCCGATCAATTTAGTTCAGTGTATGACTGCTGGTTTAACCGGCTGTATCCGGAAGATAAAGAAAGTGTAAAAGACACTATGGAAAAGGCAATTTTAGGAAATGAGAAATATGATACGCAATTCAGGATTATCGGAGAAGACGGGCAGGTCCGTTACATTCGTGCAACCGGAATAGTTGAACATGATTCTACTAAAAAAGCAGTCCGCATGATCGGGATTAACTGGGATATCACCGCACGTATATCAGCCAATCTGGAGAGAGAACGTATTATTGAAGAGATGGTGGAGCGAAACGCAGCGCTGGAACAATTTACTTATATCATTTCACATAACCTGAGAGCGCCAATTGCAAATATTATTGGGGCTACTGGTATATTGTCGGATCTTGAAACTAATCTGGAAGACCGGCAGCAATTGATAAAGGGGGTTAATGAATCTGTATTTAAGCTAGATACAATTGTAAGAGACCTTAACCATATTTTAGTTGTAAAAGGTGATGTATTTAGTCATAAGGAGATGGTAGATTTTACAGGTCTTTTAGAGGATGTTATGAAAATTACAACTGATTTATTGGACCCAAACAGTTTTGTTTTAAGTTATGATTTTTCTGCAGCAGCTGGGTTTTTTACCTTAAAATCTTATCTTAACAGTATTTTTTATAATCTGATATCTAACTGTATCAAATATCGGAGAAAGGAAATACCATGTGTAATCAATATTAGAAGTGAAAAGATCGATAACTTATTGGAACTTACATTTACTGACAACGGGAGCGGTATAAATATGGAAAAATACGGCGAACACATCTTTGGATTTTATAAGCGTTTTCATCCCGATGTCGAAGGGAAGGGAATAGGCTTATTCATGGTTAAAACGCAGGTAGAAAAATTAGGTGGCAAAATCAGTGTAAATAGTATTGAGAGAGAGAAAACAGAGTTTAAAATTTCATTTCCTCTATGATAGTAAAAAAAATCATGATCTACTACTTAGTATACTGTTTACTGCTCAGTGTGATAGGTTATTTAGGGGATTGTCTGCTGAATTTTAATTATGCGATAAAAAATCCGAAATATTTACCCTGGTATTTCATTTTACATCTGATATTTCAAGTTTACATCATTCTTCCGGCCATAATAGGTTACGTTTTCTTATCTGAGAAGATAGCTAACCATTTAGTGTTAAAATTAATTTATATGCTGCTGGTTTCGTTGGGTATGGCTTTATTTTTATATGCCGATGATTATAGTCTTACTATCGGACGATATAGCAAGGTAAAGCAGGTTGTAGTATACCTCGTGTCTGGCTTGATTTTATTTGGCTGGGCAGAAAGAGCGAAGCTTAAAATGCATGGTTCTGAACGATTATTTTAGATTACGCAATTTGATTTCCTTGTATAAAGCTTTATTATTAGCCTGATTTTTCGCAATGATAAATACAAAAAACAATGGGAAAAATGTAAAAAAACCGATTCCATTTTTTACAGCACTGTAAACAGCTATACCAGCTAAAAAACCCATAATTGTACAAGTCACAATTAGAGACGATTTCGCGGCTTTTCTTTTTTGTAAAAGTTCAATATCACTGAAATCCTTAAATTCATTCTCGCTATTCATATTTTACTTCCTTTTGTTTTTGTGCTTACTATTGGCTTTGACTGGTACACTTAAAATTCGATAAAAAATATTTAAATACAAAGTAAGTAATAGGGCATATCGAATATCCTGTAATAATAATTTTTATTAAATTGCTACCTCACTAATAATCTGATAAAAACCACATTATATTAACTGCTTACACTAGATGGCTATTTGCAAAGTATGTAACTCGGAAGTATCTGAAAATTATTGTTCCAACTGCGGACATCCGGTGGCGTTAAAAAGAATAAATGGCCATTATCTTGTTCATGAAATCGAACATGTGCTGCACTTTGAAAGAGGTATTCTTTACACTATAAGAGAATTGCTTTTTAGACCTGGTGTCAATATTAAGAGATTCTTTTCTGAAGATAGGAGCAGGTTAGTTAAGCCCGTAATTTTTATTATTATAACTTCACTTATTTACTCTGTACTTTCTCATTTCTTCCATATCCAGAGCATAGTAAGCCATGATCTTGAAGCGCAATCTACAGCAGCAAAGATTTTGAGCTGGACCGAGTCGCATATGGGCTATTCTAATATTTTGATGGGTGGAATAATAGCGCTATTTATTAAGCTTTTCTTCAGAAAGCATCCGTATAACTATTTTGAAATCTTAATTCTTCTATGTTTCGTGATGGGTTTTAGCATGCTGATATTTGCTTTAGCTGCCTTACTTGAAGGAATAACACATCTAGACCTAAAAAACACATCAGCCATTATTGTCTTTACCTATTGCACCTGGGCGATTGGGAATTTCTTTGAACCCAAAAAAATAGGAAGTTATGTGAAAGCATTTTTTGCGTACTTTATTGGCACTAGCTGCTATTATGTGTTAGCCATCTTGATTGGAGTTTTGATCGATTCAATGCTTAAATAGCAAACGCATTAATTTTTTTTTACTTATAAATCACAAGCTATCATATGGCATTAAAAAGCACCGATAATACAGAACACTACATATGGGGAGATAAATGTGATGGCTGGCATTTACTAAAATCGGCTTCGCTAAGTATCATTCAAGAAAAGATGCCACCTCACACTAGTGAAGGATTACATTTTCATAATACCGCACAGCAGTTTTTTTTTATTTTAAAAGGTACAGCAACTTTTCAGGTTGAAGGAGCTATTTTTGAAGTGAACGAAAATAAGGGCTTTCATATTCTCCCTCTTCAAAAACATCGAATATTTAATCACACCGACCTGACGCTGGAATTTTTGGTCATTTCAGAGCCAAAATCACATGGCGATAGGGTAAATTTATAAAATTATCATTTTCATAATGGGTTGATGTTATTTTTAAGTTCAAACCAGTAATGAGGTGCAGTCTCATAATCAAATACTTCCCTGCATATAAAACCACACTTTTCTAGAACTTTTTTAGACTGCATGTTATTTTTATCTGCAATCGCATAAATTACAGGAAGTTTTAGTTTAGTAAATCCAAATTTAATAGCTGCTTTGGAGGATTCTGTTGCGTAACCTTTACCCCAATATCTTTTTATAAATCTGTATCCTAAATCGTGGTAATTTTGATGACCATTGACCAGGTTAGTGATGAGTTTATAACCACCCCATCCCACAAAATTATTTGTTTCTTTTTCAATTATAGCTAAACGGCCAATACCGTTATCTATATATTGCTGCCTAATAAATTGTATGGACTCTCTAGCTTGAATGATATCTGTGATTGGACGGTTTCCTAAATATTGGTGTACGGCAGAATCAGCATCTAGTTCTAAAATACTAGCATCATCACTTTCTAAAATTTCTCTAAAATAAAGCCGATCGGTTTCAATCACATTCATAGGCTTAAGGTAGTTAAAGATGATTAAATCTTTACATCTGGAAGCCTATGAATAGCTGATTACCGTGTTTATTGAGGGTATTGATGGTAAATAGAGAACGCATCATAAAAAGAAAGGGACAATAACCTACGGCCATTGTCCCTTATCTAAATTAACGCTCTCATATACATAAGCGTCTTAAATCAACAAATATTGTGTGCCAGTAAAAATAAATTTTCAGTCGCCAGTTATAAACCGTAAATACCACCCGAAACCGAAATCATTTCGCCCGTCATCCATGCTGAATCGTCGGATGCAAGAAATAACGCCACTTTTGAAATGTCTTCTGGCTGGCCTGTACGGCCTAGAGGCGTATTGGCTACCAGTTTAACTTCGGCATCGCTACCAATGAAGCCAGCACTTTGCGAACCTTCTGTTTCTACAACACCAGGCAAAAGAGAATTGATACGGATGTTTTTTGCACCCAGTTCTTTAGACAAAGAAACTGTTATGGCATCCATTGCTGCTTTGGTTGCAGAATAAACTGAGCCGGTAGCAACAGGTGTTTTACTTACCACAGAACTGATATTTATAATATTTCCACCTTTGTCTCCGAACAGTTTTACAGCTTCACGAATTGCTAGCAACGACCCTACAACATTGATATTGAACTGTCGACGGATATTATCTGCTGATAATTCCTCAATCGGAGCATACTGATAAATGCCTGCATTGTTTACTAATATATCTAGCTGACCGAAAATATTTTGTGTTTCTTTGAAAAGTCTGATCACATCAGCTTCTATTGATACATCGGCCTGTACCGCCACTGCTGTGCCCCCGTTATCGGTAATGGCTGTAACGACTTTATCTGCATCTTCTTTGCTCGAAGCATAATTTACAATAACCTTTGCACCTTCTGCAGCATAAAATCTTGCAATAGATGCGCCTATTCCTTTTGATGCACCTGTAACTATAGCTACCTTGTTTTTTAATTTGCTCATTTTGTGAATTCTTTAAGCCACAAAGCTAGCTTATGAAAGTATAATTCAGTTACTTTGTATCATATAGTAACTGTAACCTTCAAGTAACCAAGTAACCTATGGAGTTTAAAAATGAATTTCTAAAAGAACATAAGAATGAAATAATGGCTGTTCAGGATTCAATGGATGTGCTTAATGGGAAGTGGAAAATAGCTATTATCTCTTCTATTTGCTATTATAACAAAAGAAGATTTTCTGATATTTTGAATGATGTTACCGGCATTTCTAATAAAATGTTAAGTAAGGAATTAAAAGAATTGGAAGTAAATAAGTTGATTCTCCGGACAGTTTTAGACACTCATCCTATAACGGTGCAATATGAACTTACTAAGCACGGCAAAACATTAAAAACGATCATTAACAATCTTACTGAGTGGGGTGTGGAACACCGGAAAGCAATTATATCGCAATAAATGTGATTAAAGTAGTCCATAATAAAGCAGTTCTAACACCCATTAAAGAAGATTTAGTTGGTACTGACTCAACGGAGATTGTTGGGGATATTAAACCCGGAGATAAAATCATACTTCATGCAATAGACGAAATTAAAGAGGGTACTGCTATAAAGTAGGAGAGACATTAACAAGCTGTATTCCCTCCATCATAATTTTGTTGGCGTTTTGACGATATAGCATTAGTTATTTGAATAGCGCTGCAGAATAAGCTTTCTCTAGTTAAATTTCTGCAGCGTTTGTTTTAAAATTCGTGCCTAAAAAGTGGTGGGTATAGTTCCTCCATCTATCACATAATTGGCTCCTGTGATATAAGAGGCTTTAGGTGAAGCAAGAAAACCTACCAAATGTGCTATTTCTTCGGGCTGGGCCAATCTGTTCATTGGTACACCACCCAGGCTGTCCATAACTAATTGAGCAGTTTCGTCTAAATTTTTTCCTATGGAAGAACCATAGCTGTTAAGGAATGCTTCCATGGCTGTAGTTTTAACCATACCCGGCGATACAGTTATCACCCGAACACCTTTTGAGGCAACTTCATTAGCGAGCGCCTTGCTATAGTTATTAAGGGCTGCCTTGGTAACTCCATAGGAGAAATTAGAAGAATAAAGTGGCAACTTACCATTGAGCGAGGAAATATGAATGATAACGCCTGTATTTCGCTCAATCATTGATGGAACAAGCGCTTTGTCCAGCTTGATTGCGGCCAGTAAATTTAGTTGCAAATCTTTCTCCCAATCCTCTTCTGACAAAACACTGAAACCACCTGCCGGAGAAGAGGTTCCGCCAACATTGTTGACCAAAATATCCAAACCACCGTATTGTTCGGTAATTTTTTTAGCTAGATTTTCGTTATCTGAACTTTTTGTTACATCTGCCGCTATAAAATCATGTTCGATATCTTCTGCCGGCTGACTTCTTGCAGATACGATAACGGTAGCCCCTAATACTGCCAATTGGTCTGCAATTGCTTTTCCTATGCCCTTTGTTCCGCCAGTAACCAATGCTACCTTACCTGTTAATTCTTTTTCTGTACTCATGAACTTAAAATTAATCAACTGAAACAAATGTTTCAGATTTGTTTAAAAAAAATATTATTGAATTAGTTTTACGGGATCTCTTAAAATGGTTTTTAAATGTTCCTGACTTTGCCCGTATTCAAAATGGATCAGGTGAATTTCATGGTGCATGCCTGATTTGACCAAATTATTTTGGTTAGCAAATTCCTGCAGTATTGGTAATGTCTCTAATTCGCCTGCGAAGGGACCTAAGTGCATCAGCTGAACGCACTTTCCGGCATTATAAGTAAACCGTTTAAATTCTGTAGCAAATGCAATAGCGCTATTTTGTTTAGCAGTTACTTTAATGTCGGCTTCTGTAACAGAATTCGGAATAAGTATTGCAATTCTGTAGTGCAGCAGATCTAGGTCTACAGTTGTATAAAAATCTCCAATATCGACATGTCCTTCTTTATCATCAAACCAATAAAAAATCTCTACAATATCATTTTTAAATGCTTGCTCCGTGTCTTTTAACTGGTTTTGAAGTTGCTTAACAAAGTCGAGTATTGCTTTTTTCTTTTGATAGAAGGTTTTTGTACCAGGGCTTCCGCTCCCCAGAATGGATAGATAGTTGAATTCTCCGAATTGTACTATTTCGGGTTCTGTTTTGGCAGAGTAATAACTGCTTAATTCGTTTGGGATGTCTATTATATCCATAATACAGGATTGTTAGTTTAGTAAAAGGTTATTTTTCAATAGTTCAATAGGAGCGGTATGATTACTTAGTTTTATATGCTCCTGAAGTGTAATGAACAGACGATAAAGGTACATAAATATCTAAATCGATTGTTTCAGAATTATTTATTTTACGTCATTTTCTGAATCTGCTTTTCATTCTCAAATATAAAACTGCCGTAAATAATATTACAGCAGTTTTATATCATTTAGATTTATATTTTAACAATTATGTAATGTATACTCATGGTATAGCATTTAATATTTGTGTTCGCCTAAATTTAAAGATCAGTAAACGGACCGAAAAATCCAACAATGCAGGTTATCTGGTTTTGATCATTAAATTCAAAGTAATCCATGCCCTCTGTTTTTTCGCCGTTCGGACTTAAATTTTGCCATTTGAACCGACCGCGGTTATGATGAGCATCAACTTTAGAAACCTGTTGCAAAGTATGGCCTGGGACTTGGTTGTGAAAGCTATGGATCAGGTTTGCAAGGCCATCAATACCTTGTACCATTTGATTTTGGGTATCTACATAAGTACTCTGCGGTGTCCAGCAATCTTTTAATGCTGTTTTTATGTTTTCTAATCCTTTTATGTTCCAGGCGTCTCCGTAATGAATTATTGATTCTTCTATTGTTTGCATAACTATTGTTAATGACGATTGAAACACTCAATCATCTTCCTGGCAAAGGAACATCTAATCATTTTTAAAAAAGTTAATGTAGTTTTATAAATTCAGCAAGATGCCAGACAGTCTCTACACAGGTATTATAAAGCCAGTATCAGGAAGAAATGAATGTGAGTTAAAATAATGACAGTATGGAATACAAACTTTTCACATTAAATTAGCATTCATAACCATTCCTATTTCAAATCACCATATATGTCGGTTACAAGTATTTTTCTTATTTTGATTAGTGGATTAGGTGTTCTTCATGGGTTTTTGATTTCATTATACTTTCTAATAGCTAACAAAGGGTTAGCAGTCTCTAATCGGCTACTAAGTTTTCTCTTTCTTGTATTATCGTTTAGAATAGGGAAGTCCATCATTCTGAAATTTGCTGATCACATTCATCTCGAACTCATATTTATAGGTCTCGCTTCCTTGTTACTTATAGGGCCAATTTTTTATTTTTATTCTAAATCGTTACTAAATAAATCATTCACCTTAAAATGGAATAGTCTTCTACATTTTATCCCATTTCTGCCGGCACTCTTATTTGCAACATTGGTAAATCCGACATTGATAAAGCAAACTCCTACATGGGTGTTTGTTGCCATGTTTTGCCTGTACTACGGGCATTATTTCTTCTATTTATGCCAAGTTTTTTTATACCTCAGGAGGGCAAAGCAATCACAGGGTAGTACCGTAACAATTGAATGGCTAAATATCATGCTGTATGCACTTGCTGCTATTTGGCTGGTATATGTGTTAAACTTAGTAGAAGAAAAAGTTCCGTACCTCATCGGTCCGATATTATATTCGGTAATTGTTTATACGGGGACTTTTCTGGCTATAAAAAGAGGCTATATTAACCAGATTACACACCAGAAATATACTTCTACGCCAGTAAGTGAAGAGGAAACGAATCGCATCTTTTTAAAACTGAAAAAGCTCCTGGAAGAAGATCAGGTATATAAAGATGTAAATTCAAATCTTAGTATGTTAAGTCAGCAATTAAATATCAGTACACAAAAACTGTCGATGGTAATTAATGTAAAGTTTAAAGCTAATTTCAATAGTATTATCAATGATTATCGGATCAAACATTCTTGTACTCTTTTCAAGGACAGGGAATTTCAGAACTATACTATCGCCTTCATCGCTTTTGAATCTGGATTCGCTAGTGTTAGTAGTTTTAATACCGCTTTTAAGAAAGTGACAGGGCAAACACCCTCTGGTTATCGCAAGATGCTAAATCAAACGAATTCAACGTCAATTCAACCAATACCGGTCGAAGTAAATGGTAATGTGGACTGATTAAATGATCATATAAGAAGCTTCTTGATTGATTTAACTCAATTTTTGTTAAAAAAATCAAATTATGAAGAAAATTATTCTTGTTCTGCTCGTCATTTTAGGAAGTGTACGGACAGTAGCAGCTCAATCAACGTCTCTTTTGTTCGGGCAACAAAAACGAAAGTATATCCTGTATTTACCTAAGGGATATCGAGCTACAAAAACATACCCCTTAGTTTATAATTTTCACGGAGGCGGTATGACGGCTGCAGAACAGATGTTTTACTCTGGCATGAACCTTACAGCAGATAAGCATGGCTTCATAGTAGTTTATCCTTCAGGTATTAATGCGGATTGGAATGTCGGATTTGAAATGTCGTATAAAAATGGTACAAATGATGTCGGATTTATCCAGGCATTGACAGATACACTGAAAAAGAAATACAGTATTAATAGCAAAGCGATTTTTGCCACTGGCTTATCTCGCGGTGGTTTCTTTTGTCACCGTTTAGCAAGTGAGATGCCTAAAATTTTCGTGGCAGTGGCTTCTATAGGGGGACCTTTACCGGACTCTGTAAAATTTTACAACCAATCTGCTGTAAAAGTTTCAATAATGCAAGTTAGTGGTACTGAAGATAAAATAGTAGCATATAATGGCAAAAGCGGGGCTTATAGCTCCGCTATTTCGACATTTGATTATTGGGTGGCCCATAATAAACTTGTGACGCATACGAAAAAAAACAAGTCACGTAATTCAGATAAGAAAGACGGGACATCTGTGTCAATAAAAGAAGCTAAAAATGATTCTAGCGCTGTTATCCTTGTAACAATTACTAATGGCGGCCACACTTGGCCTGGAAGAGATCCATTTAATATTGGTTACCCACTCGGCAAAACAACAAACGACCTTGATATTAATGAATACATGTGGGATTTCTTTAAAAAATCATTTGAACGGCATTGATGTACAAATTAAAACTTTGTGACTATGATAATGCATAAGTAGGTTTTAATTCAATAAACTAGAAAGATGCAAGAAAATCCAGGTATTGTTGAACACTTTTATCAATACGTTCCTTTGTTGCCTGCAGTTCCATTCCGTAAAAAATAAAGGGCGGACGGTAGTCTGCCCTGATATAATCAAAAGTCAGCTCAAAAGGAGCAAGCAAGTGCTCCATTGTGTATTTGTACTTGCCTGATGGTTGGTAACCATTTTCGTCAATCCCTGTACTAATTGCGAGTGCAATTTTTTTGCCACTCAATTTATAATTACTGTTCGACCCGAAAGCCCAACCTTCAGTTAATACATCATCAAGCCATTTTTTAAGCAATGGAGGACAGTTGAACCAAAAAAATGGAAACTGAAAGATGATTTTATCAAATCTTTCCAGGAGTTGCTGCTCGCTATTAACATCAATTTGACCGTTCGGATAAGCAGCGTGCAGGTTGTGGACTAAATATGTTTCAGGCAATTTTCTTAGTTCATCCATCCACCGTTTATTTACAACAGAGTGATCAAGGTTGGGATGGGTTACAATAACTAATGTTTTTAACGAGGTCATGTGTATTTTTTTAAAGCTGTAAAATGTTTTTGAAAGTAATGACTATTCAAAGAGACATTTAAAGCATGACAGGTAGTCAAACTGCCTGTGATGCTTTAAATTAGCTAAGCGCAATGAATGCTGTAGGACTGTAAATCCTAACTGATATCTTCGATAATATTGACGCCATATTCCCCTAATAGGTTGATAACATTGTCTGTGGTTATAATTGTTTCAGGAGTGTATAGACCTCCTTTTCGTGGAGCGGCTTCACCGCTAAGACCAAATATGGCTTCAGTTATTAAAAATACGCCAACAGCAGTTAAATGAGAACTTCCTTTTGGGTCTGATAGTATTGCACGTAGTTTCGATGCCTGACCAGATAATAAGGTGCCTTCGATATCAATGTACAAATCATGTGAGGCTGCTAGACCCTGACCGGTTCCTATTGATTTGCCTACCGCAAAATCAAATCGAATATTTGCAGCACTGGTAAAAGCAGCAATACTCGGGACATCGAGGGTGCTCATCGGATAACCCGTTGCCGATGTCTGATCGTATAATTGGATTTCCCTTGGATTTTCGTTTGCATCGACAAATCTCCATTTACTGGCCTCACGAAGTAATGCCCGCCCAATAAAACCACCTACCTGACTTTCTACAAGTGGGCCTACAGGATCTCGCTCGTCGTATAATGCAGCAGTTTCTATCTTCGTGATGTGGCTGAATTTGCTTGCGAGTTGTTTTGCAACAAGGGTTAATATTCCTGCCTGCCAATGACCTGCAAATACAATTGGAGCAGAAATTACCTTATGTAAACCTAGAAACACTGTAGGGGAAATTTCATCAGCAACTTCGGTAACAGTGATATTCGCAATGCCATTTAAGATAGCGGTTTCTCTAAGGATATTACTATGATCTTCCATTGCTGTTATGATGAGATCAATTTTTCCATAATCACTTACATTAAAACCTTCCTCCAAATTAAGGTAGGCGGTTTTTGCATCAGTTAATTCTTTTGCTAACCCATCTCCATTTTGAGGATTTCTACCAGCTAGAACAAGTTTAATAGTTGTATACTTTTTTCTGATCAGGCGTGCAATGTTACTTCCCACAAGTCCATATCCGCCAACAATTAAAATTCGTTTTTCCTGTAATTCCATAATGTTATGTTTAAATATCGCGCGTTAGGTCAAATGACCTAACGCAAATATAGGTCATTTGACCTAATATACAACACTTAAATAATTTATTTTTACTTTTGCTAAAGATGGACAAGAAAGAGGAGCGATTAAATCATATTTTACAAGCAACCATAACTATACTTAGTAAAGAAGGAGCTGAAAAACTTTCTATGAGGAAAGTTGCCAAAATTGCAAACTTGTCTTTAAGTAATCTTCAATATTACTATCGAGATAAAGACCTGTTGTTAATTGCCACGGTAAAATATTATTTCGAAAGCTGCAAAGAAGAAGTAACACAAGCTATAGCCCTTTTAACAGCCGGGAGCATGCCGTCAACAGAAGCCTTTTTGCTAAAATTGTTGAACATGCTTTTAGTAGAGGGAAGGTCCAACGACCAGGTTTTAATGTTTCAGGAAATATGGACATTATCAGCCAGGAATGAAGAACTGGAAAGGGCGGTTGAAACTTATTATAAAAATTACTGCACATGGTTAATAGACCTTATCTCTACGTTTTCTAAGGAACCTGAGGTTATTGTGAGTTTGCTTGTTCCATTTGTAGAAGGTTATACAATTGTTAGTAATGTTATTCCCCTGGATAAAGAAAGAATAATTAAGATGATGGTAAAACTTATTGCAAGTATTGGGAAATAAATTTAATTTTCCCCCATGAGACCCATACTAACTATTATTTACTTCTTTTTGTTGACCAACATCTGCCAGGGCCAAAATCAAAACAGTATTGTTACTACTGATATAAATAACTTTTGGAAAGCATATGATCTGATCAAGTCTACCCAAGACACAAATAAACAGTATGAATATATTAACAAACAGTTTCTAAATAAAGGTACCCCCGGTTTAATCGCCTTGATGCAAGTCCGGGACTACACCGCGAAATCCTATGTTGATGCCATACGTCAATATCCTCTATTCTGGCAGTCAGTTAGGGAAAATACACTAAAGGCTCCAAGTTTTGCCACCGCTATTAACGGGGGAATTGCAAAGCTGCGGAACTTATACCCGGAGCTTAAGCCAGCTACTATTTATTTTACTATTGGTGCTTTACGTACAAATGGTACTATCCAAAACAATCAAATATTAATCGGGAGCGAACTGGCACTTGCAGACAACACTACTAACAGTAGTGAGTTCCCAGTTAATCTAAGCCACCTTAAGCCATTTTTTGATAGTAATCCTATAAAGTCAGTTGTTTTCGGCAATGTGCATGAGTTTGTGCATACTCAGCAAAAGACTACAATAGCCAACTCACTTTTGGCGCAATGCCTACTGGAGGGTATTGCCGAGTTTTTGGCCGTTAAAGCAACTGGGCAGCCCTCATCAGCACCTGCTTTAACCTATGGCCCTTTGCACGCCCCGAGGATTAAGGAAGTTTTCACTAACCAGTTGTTTTCTGCTAATACAGGTTTTTGGCTGTATAGTAACGGTAGGAGTGAGTTCGGCGTCAGAGATTTAGGCTATTATGTTGCTTACGCCATTTGTGAACGTTACTATGCCAATGCAAATAATAAAAAGCAGGCGATTAAGACGATGATTGAACTGGACTATAGTGATGAAAAAGCATTGTATAAGTTCGTGGACGAGTCTGGATACTTTGACCAGCCAGTAACCGCTATTCGTACTCGTTATGAAAAAGAGCGGCCAACAGTTACCAAAGTGGTTGAATTAACTAATTTAGCACGCAATGTAAATCCCGCAATTAGTGTGCTTACAGTTGAATTCTCGGCCCCTATGAATACTGCATTCCGTGGCTTTGAATTTGGTCCCTTAGGTGAGCCAGCTGCACTGCTGATTAAACGCTTTATTGCCTTTTCAGAAGACGGTAGAAGCATGACAGTGGAAGTTGAAATGAAACCTGCTCAGCGTTATCAGCTCATGATTTCGGACAGGTTTGAAGATAGGGAGGGAAGACCTTTAAGCCCATATTTGATCGATTTTACAACAGGAGCAGGAAAATAGCGTATAACTTCTGGTGACAGATGGTTATAAGGTCCTGAAGCTATTGCACCTGAAATACGCATTTTTATCAAGGATATTGATGGACTTATTTTTTATGGTCATCATTTTTCACGATATTGTAGAGGGATTACGCACGATTGCCTTTAATTTTAACAATGAAGCAACTTATAAACTTTATCCTGCAATTTGGCAATTTGAATGAACAGCAGGTCGATTACTTGTTGGGCAAGGCAACAGAATGCACAATAGCCCGCAATGGCTACTTTTCTGAAGCTGGCAAAATTCCCAGACAGATTGCCTTCGTTCTGGAAGGGGTTTTTCGTTTCTGTTATTACAATAATAAAGGAGAAGAAATTACCCATTACTTTATTGGTGAGGGTCAGTTCATCACTGATTATGCAAAATTTGAGGCCCAGATCGTGGCGTCTGAATACATCCAGGCGGTGACCAATTGCAAAATGCTTGTTTTTTCAAAGGACGAATGGGACGAAGTTGCGAATACTATTGTGGGCTGGGAAAATATGGAAAGTAAAATGGCTAAAAAGTGCCTAACCGAGTCTATAGATAGAAGAAGTCGTCTGCTTACTGAAGATGCCACTACCCGTTATTTGTCTTTCATTAAAGATTTTGAACGGATTACTAACCGTATCCCGTTATCCTACATCGCTTCTTACCTTGGCATTACCCCGCAATCGCTGAGCAGGATAAGAAAAAATATTCGTTGAGCCATTTTTTACCATAGGGTAAATGGATTTTGCAATCATATGATAACATTTGTAAGAACATTTATTTGTAGAAATTGAACGAAGAAAAAATGTTAATAACTGATGAAAACAGCCATTTTTCCGGCTTATCGCGAAAAGCATTTCCGCATTGGGGTACAGAACAGACCATGCATGAGACATTTTTTGAGTATCTGAAGGAGTTTAATATTTACCCCATCACGGAGGAAGAAAGAGCTTTCATCAGGAAAGTCCTTAAACCATTGAGATTAAGAAGAAGACAATACTTTTTGCAAGCAGGAAATCAGTGTAATAACTTTGCTTTCATTGTAAAAGGCGCTGTAAAGCAGTATTTCATTAATGATAAAGGTAGTTTGCACATTGCCTGTTTTGGTATTGATAAATGGTGGATCGGTGACAGGGAAAGTTACGTCAATTACACCCCAAGCATCTATCATATCGAAGCCGTGGAGGAGACACAAATGTTGTTGATAGGCAGGTCTGACTTCCTTAATCTGTTAAAGTTTCCAGGATGGCGCCAAATGCAGCAGGAACTGGATACCAGGAATATCATAGCCGGTCAGCAAAGAATAAATGGGTCGATCAGCGACACCGCTGAAAAAAGGTACAGGGATTTCGTTGCCTCTTTCCCTGATCTTTACGAGCGTTTTTCTCAGCAGGATATCGCTTCTTATCTGGGAGTTAACAAAGATACCCTATGCCGGATAAAACGACAGCTGTGTAAATGCAAAGGAAACCAACAGTATTAGTAAGGCCGATCTTCAATTAAAATTAAAAAGTTAAGTTGAGCGATTAGTCGCTAGTTTGTCGCTACTCGAAAGGGTGTAACCCTGGGGCGGGCCGGAGGATGCGAACTAAGATGAATACATTGCGCAGATTGCCAACTATCCTTCTGATACATCAACTATTTAGGAAGTTAATAATGTTAGCTATAGTTGTAAGGAGTGTATTTTATGGTTTTAAATTTTTTTTCTGCTTCGTTTCCTTACCTTTCAACAATAAAACAAATCATTCCTTATGAATGAGGTTTCAAAACCTATATATGATAAAACCTTTTTCAGTTGATATTCCCCAGCAAGTTTTGGATGATCTAAAACTAAGATTGAAGCTAACCCGATGGCCCGATCACCTAACGGAATCTGGCTGGAATTATGGTGCTGATTTTTCTTATATGAAAGAATTGACAGCATACTGGGAATACACATTTGATTGGAGAAAAGTTGAAGCTGAAATTAATTCTTACCCGAACTTTATGGCTGATATTAATGGGCACCAGATCCATTTTATGCATATCAAAGGAAAGGGTAAGCGGTCAGTACCGTTGATAATTACTCATGGATGGCCAGGCTCTTTTCTGGAAATGATGAAGCTTATCCCGTTGCTGACTGAAGATGCAAATTTTTCTTTTGACCTGGTTATCCCGTCTGTTCCAGGATTTGGATTTTCTGGTAAATTTGTTAACCCTGGTGGCAACAGTGAATTTGTGGCCGATATCTGGCATCACTTAATGACAGAACTTGGTTATACACGGTATGGTGCACAAGGTGGTGATATCGGTGCGGGGATTAGCACGTGGTTGTCTTTAAAATATCCATCCCATATTATTGGTTTGCACTTAAACTATATACCTGGTTCATTTAAGCCTTATTTAGCAGATGGCGAACAGCTTACTGATGAAGTGCTAGCTTTTCAGAAAGTTGGAGCGGAATGGTCGGCCAGGGAAGGGGCATATGCTTATATGCATGCTACTAAACCGCTAACGGCAGCATATGGGTTGAATGATTCTCCGTCTGGATTATGTGCATGGATCGTGGAGAAATTCAATGGCTGGAGTGATAATAATGGAAATATTGAAAATATCTTTACCAAAGATGAATTGCTTGCAAATATCACCCTATACTGGATTACGCAAACCATACATTCTTCCATGCGTATTTATAACGAAAACAGCAAAAATCCATTAGTTTTAAAAAAGAATGAGTATGTTACTGTCCCAGTGGGATTTGCTAAATTTCCAAAAGAATTGCCCACTCCACCGCGCTCATATATAGAAAAAGGATTTAATATACTTCAGTGGACAGCAATGCCTGCAGGTGGGCATTTTGCAGCTGTGGAACAGCCAGAATTACTTTCAAAAGATATTATTAAATTCTTCTCAAAATTGATTAGTTAATTGATAAAATGCAGAGGTTATCTTGGTGCTCTCCTTAACTTTGTTCTCTTTCATTGCCTAGCTTGATAGGTAGTTACTGCCTGGGCCAGGCAAAAATAGATACAACCCAATCTCTGATGATAGCAAATGATCCAAGCCGTAAATAGTTTTTTAAGGATATAGGAGATACTTTGCCCGTATTGCTTTAAACTTGTGCAATCCCGGCTCCCAGCTTTTTCTGATATCTGCTTCCGATACTCCCGCTATGATCTGCTTTCTTAATTGATCGGTACCTATACGCAGATCAAAAGCTGAAATATCCTGGCCTGCTCTGCCTGGACTAAAGAAAGTGGCTTTATCAGGATAGGCATTGTATAATTCAATTAACCATTTTAAATTTATTTGGTGCTTCTTCTGGAGTTTGGCGATATTATAATTGCGAAGGTCGATGCCATAACAAACAGCATCTTTGTGACGCGGACTCTCGCTCATGCCGGGAATACCGACCGGTTTGTAGGAAAATGAATACTTGCCTTTTAATGCGGGTGCCCCTAATATAGTAAATGGCATATAAGTTCCCCGCCCTTCATTGATAGCTGTTCCTTCGAACATACATAAGCTAGGGAAAAGCATGACCGCCTGCTGTGTGTTTAGATTCGGTGAAGGATTGGTCGGTAAGGTATAAGGCGTATCATGATCATAGTTGGCAACTTTGATAATATTTATTTTACATTGTTCTTTCAGGTAACCTTCACCATTAAGATATTGAGCAAATTCGCCGATAGTCATACCATGCGTCATGGGTATATAATGGATACCAATGGCAGATTTAAATCTATCATCAGTCATTACCGGGCCATCTACCACGTATGCATTAGGATTAGGCCTGTCTAGTATAAGCAGTTCTTTGTTATTTTCTGCACACGCTTCCATCACATACTGCAGCGTATTGATGTTGGTGTAGTAGCGGCAGCCCACATCTTGAATGTCAAAAACCAGGAGATCGATATCCGCCAGCTGCGCTTTTGTTGGTTTCTCGTTTTTACCATATAGAGATATGATTGGAATGCCGGTTTTTGCATCAATCTCATTACCCACCACAGCTCCATTACTGGCATTACCTCTAAAACCATGCTCTGGTCCAAACACTTTTACAATTTTAATCCCAAGGCTCACCAAACTGTCTACGCTGTTTTTATTGCCGATTATGGAACTCTGATTTGCAACAAGGCCAATTCGTTTTCCTTTTAGAAAAGGCAAATACTGATCAGTTTGGTCGGCACCAGTTATAATTTGCGGCGTATTGGAAATACTGTGGTTTGAAGATGCTATTTGTGCACTACATGTGGTGTGATTGATCGCCAGAAGTGTGCAAAATAGTGTAACAATAAATCTCATCATTTGTAAAAGGTTTAATTTCTTTATCACCATTTGGGCTGTGCATGACGCCTAACCTATACCTTATAGCGGTCCTTATCTGTTTAAGTTAGACAATAAGTTCGGTATCATGTCCCGTTAACTCAATAATCTGCCGTTATCACAGCGGCGTAACCGCCATTTCTAACCATCTTAATGTCTATCTTATCGTTAAATTTTATCGGTACGGTTTTCTTCCTGTAATCCATAGCCTGACGCCCCGCGTTTATTCCATCTTCAAAATAGGTCATCGTATAGTTTTTGTCTTTTTCGAGGAAATCCATAGTTATTGGTAGGTTTCTTACTTTCTCGCTGTCATTTGTTATGCCGCCAATAAACCATTTACTGTCCTTGCGTTTCGCAACAACCGCCAGCTCACCAACTTTTGCGGCTAATACATGTGTTTCGTCCCAGGTAGTGGGCACGGATGTGATAAATTCGGTACAATCCAAATTTCTGTAATAAAGAGTGGGGTTATCTGCCAGCATTTGTAAGCCACTTTCAAACACAACAAAGAGCGCCATTTGATACGCGCGGGTACCAATACTTGCTGCATTTGGTCTTTCTGCACGGTAAGATTCTGGCTGCATACTGATCATCGCACCGGGAGTATAGTCCATCGGTCCAACTGCATTTCGCATAAATGGCAAAAACAAGCTGTTCTTTGGTTGTGTGCCACCCATCTGTTCCATCCCTCTTACGCCCTCATAAGAAATTACATTAGGATATTTATATTCGAGCCCGGCAGGTTTAAAAGCACCATGGAAATCAACAAATAGTTCATTTTTGGCAGCCTCCTTAGCAACGCGTTCGTAATAGTTTACCATCCATTGATCACTCCGGTCCATGAAATCAATCTTAACACCTTTAATACCCCATTCTTTAAAAGTTTTAAATAGCTCCATGTGATTATGTACGGTTAGCCAGGTAAGCCAAAGAACAACTCCAACGTTTTTCTCTTTACCATACCGGATGAGTTCATGTACATCTACTTCCGGATTCGGTTTGTAAGGATCTGTTGTGCTATCTGCCCAGCCCTCGTCCATGATAATATATTTTAAACCAAATTTTGCAGCGAAATCTATATAATATTTATAAGTCTGCAGGTTATAACCGGATTCGAAATTCACATCAGGACCATACGGAGCTGCATCATTCCACCATTCCCAGCTAGCCTGACCGGGTTTAATCCAGCTGGGATCTTTAATTGCGCTGGGTGGTGCAAGCTGCAAAGTCAGGGTATTTTCTATCAATTGTTTATCTTCTGTTGTGATCACAAAATAGCGCCATGGAAAACTGCGCTTGCCACTTGTCTTAGCAATGTAGCTAGCCTCTTTTGTTATTTTAAGGCTGCGGTCTCCATCTTCGGCAAATTCTAGCGGGGCCTTGGGAAAGCTGGATTTGGCTGAATTTGTACCGTTTCCTTTAAGGAACAGGCATGGATAATCTGTCAGATCAGATTCACTTACCAATATCTTATATCGCTTTTTAGTGTCAATTAACAGCGGTAAAGTACTTGTCTTAGCCCAATCTGTGGAACTTACAGTAGCATAGTTTTCTTCATAAGCTGTCTTAAAGCTAGCAGGCTGTTGCACGTGCAAATCGTAACTGGAGGGGAAGTTTAATGCTACTTCTTCATTCAGCACTTCCAAAATTCCTTTTTTATTAGTTATAAAACGATAGGCAATACCATTATTAAAAGCGCGGAACTCAATTGTATAATTACCTTTAAATGTTAGTAGTAGGATGTTATACTTAGCTACTACGGTAGAATATTTTAATGAAATGTAAGGTTTAATTGTTTGCTCACCTGATGATGATTTTGCAGATAATAGCTTGGGATTAAGTCCAAGCACCTCATTTTTTAGTTCTAAAGCAAGACTGTTATTGGTCAGCAATTCATCACTATCATAAGATACCGAATAGCGAATTTTATCCGTGATCTTAAATGCCATTTTGATGGCTCCGTTGGGAGATTTAAGTTCTATAACTTTTTGGGCGAATCCATTTCCTAAGAAAGCAATAAGCAGGATCAGCGTGAGGGAAAGACTTTTCAAATTCATGTGTGCAAGAGATTCTTTAAATACTAAAGTAAATAAAATTGCCTGATTGTGCGGTAATCTCTTTCAGTTGTGGGAAGAGAACTTATTTACATCTTGTTGATCGTCTACACCCACTCTGGTATAATTGAAAAACCTGGTTGACCATCTTTTTCTTAGATCTAAGTAAATGAGCATTTCCTTCCATACTATACTAAATTCATAAAATATGCAACCTAAAACTTGTTAGATAGGAAAGAACTAATCCCTCCATTTGGTCAGCATTACTGTAGCGCCAGTAAGAGTAGTGCAAGATTATTGATTTGCCGTGATAGTAATTATTGATTACATTGTATAAAAACACAGACATGAAATTTTATTCGCGAAAGGGGCTATTGATGGTCGGTATTATTGCCTTTTTACTGGTTATCATTGTGGTTAGTTTTTCCGATAATCCGACTGTCGTTTTTTTTATATTGATCCCAATCTTGTCTTATTTACTTTGGATGTGGTATGATACTTATTATACCATTGCTGATGATCAGTTATTATATAAATCAGCTTTAATTAAAGGATCCATTAACATTAACACTATCGTTGAAATTGTTAAAAACAAGAGCATGTATTCGGGCATAAAACCAGCCTTATCTGGAAAAGGAATAGTAATAAAATACAATAAGTGGGATGATATTTATATGTCTCCTGCTGATATCGATCTTTTTATAAGCGCCATAAAAGAAGTGAACCCAAGTATCAGGATTACTGAATAAGCGTTATTTCTCTACTGCACATAGCTTAAATAATATTTTAACGGCTAAGTTTAATGGTCGGATAAGATGACATTTTCTTTCAGTTTGCCTGAGGATTTTTTATATACAAAAATTAATAGTGGTAAGGCAAAAATGAACATTGATCCGATCAGGCTATAGGAATCTATATAGCTCATTAATGTAGATTGTTTGATTACTACCAAATCGATTAATCCCAATGCCTGCTTTCTCGCCTCAAAATATCCAGCGCCTTTTTGCTGAAAATAAGTGGTATAAGCGTTGATCCTGCTGATAAAAAGCGGATTAGTATCCGTAATATTCGTTAGCAAAACATTTCGATGTGCTGCGGTCATCCGGAACGAATAGGTGTTCACAATTGATATCCCAAAAGAGCCGCCCAATTGTCGCATCATATTATTTAAAGCAGCACCCTGAGGTATATTGACCGGGTCAAGTGAAGATACGGCTAGAGCAGTTAATGGTACAGTAAGAAAAGCCATACCGATAGCTCTAAAAATTAAACAGATAGCTAATTCTGTAGCTGATGTATCCAGCGTAATGCCCGTCATCCGCCAATTAAAATAAGCAAAACTAAGCAACCCTGTTCCTACTAAAATGACTGTGGGCACACCTTTTTGCATGAGTTTGCCGCATATCATCAACACGAAAATGGCGATGATAGCTCCCGGTAATAACAGCATTCCGCTTTGGGTAGGTGTAAATCCTAAAATACGCTGGGCAAGGACAGGTGTAATATAAACTGAAGTGAACATACCGATGCCTGTAATAAAAGTAAGCACCGCGGCAATGCTTAATGTTTTACTTTTTAAGACTCTTAGGTTTACAACAGGAAATTCTACCTGTAATTCCCATATCACAAATGCAACAAGGGCGGCCACGGCTATTACCGAGAACCAAATGATGTATGCTTTAGCAAACCAGTCTTCTGTTTCACCTCTTTCCAGTACGGTTTGCAGTGTGCCTATCCCCAGTGCCAGTAAACCAATGCCCATCCAGTCTACCTTTCGAAGGATCGGCTTTTCTGGTGGTTCCATGAGTAAAAAATAACAAGAAACTGCCGCAGCGATGCCTATCGGAACATTGATATAAAAAATCCATGGCCACGAATAATGTTCTGTGATGTAGCCGCCGAGAGTAGGGCCAATGGTAGGCCCCATAAATACGCCAATACCGAATAGAGCCGCCGCGGTACCATGTTTTTCTTTAGGGAAGTTCTCAAAGATCACGGCTTGGGATACAGAAATTAAGGCCCCGCCACCAATGCCTTGCAGGAAACGAAAAAGGACCAGCATCCAGATGTTATCGGCCTGACCGCACATAAAGGAACAAAAAGTAAATAGCACTATGGAACCAATATAATAGACCCTGCGTCCAAAAAGGGCAGTTAAAAAGCCGGTAAGAGGGATAATGATTACATTGGCGATTGCATATGCAGTGATAACCCAGGAGGTATCTTCGAGTGTTGCACCGAGATTACCGCTCATATGGGATAGCGCAACGTTTACGATGGATATATCAATAAGTTCCATTACTGCCGCAAGCAGCACGGTAAATATAATAAGTTGCTTTCTGACTGGTGACATAGCTGGTTGTTTTATAAATACCGAATGGTATATTAATAGATCAAAAAAAGCTGATAATTACAGAAGGTTTTGTTTGATTCAATATAAATATTGTAAATTCTGTGTTATAGCTAGTATCTGTTTCATTGGGTAAATATATATATACCATTCGGTATATATTGAATTGCGGTTAAAGAATGCTGATGATGACATTTCAATGATTGTCATCCAGGGTATTAACCCCAATGTTTTGATCAGCATTAAAAAATCAGCTGTAAAATTAATTATGGGGGAGGATGGGGAGTTCGCTTAAGCTATTTATCTTTTGGATTTATTGATTTTCTTATGTTGTTTTCTCATGCAGGAATAACAAAAATAATGACCTAATGACATCCAGAAAAATATAGTTTTAATAACCTTTGATCGTGGTATGCGTTCGATATCGGTGGACTTACAGTAACGGCATTTAACGGTAGATTTCTTTGTGATAATAGCAGCGGCATTTAGTGAATTGTCCATATGATAAATACGTAAAAAGGGGATTAATGTAGGTGGCACAAAGGGCTATCTAAATTTGATTTGCCTAGTCGACAAAAGACTACAATAAAGTGATAAGAAAGCTGACGTTTCCTTCAACAAAACTGCCAATGTAGATTATCCTAACCAGGGTAGTAATGATAGCCTAGATGACTATAAAACGGAATAAACCGGTTGATGTTGCCATTTGTATTATACTTGTTTAAACATTACATTTGTTTAGTACAATATCCTTAATACTCACGTTTATTGCCGTTCCATAGTAAGTCAAGCTCTCACTCCTATGACTATAGCCAATTTAAAGGGTCTTTTTGATTTAGATTACTTTTTTGAAATGACACCAGATCTATTATGCATTGCAGGATATGATGGTTATTTTAAAAAGATAAATCCCGCTTTTTCTAAAACATTGGAATATACGGATGAAGAATTAATGTCCCGGTTAATCAGTTCATTTGTTCATGAGGAAGATCGGCCGTCTACTGCCAAAAGGCGGAACGAAATTATTATCAGAGATAACCAGCCACTTTTGAATTTCGAGAACAGGTATATCACAAAAAGTGGTAAAATTGTTTGGCTTACCTGGACATCAACGCCTATAGAAAGTGAACAACTTGTGTTCGCTATAGCGAAAGATATTACCATCCGAAAGCGACTTGAAGAACAGCAAAAAATAGCTGGCATTTTACCCAATGCTGCATTGCAATTAAATACAGCTGACGCGAAAATTGAATATTCAAAAGCGGACCAGGCGTGGCTTTCAGAATTTGAAGCACTGATCAGAAAATATGCTTCAGGTTATGGCCTGAATATAAACATGCTTAGTAATGAGCTGGCCATATCTGAAAGGCAGCTATTTAGACGTATAAAAACAATTATGGGTATTACCCCAAACCAATATATCAGAGTGGTCCGTTTACAGCTAGCTATGGAGGCTATAGAAAGCGGTAAATTCCGGACTATTGCGGAGATTTCTTATGCTGCCGGTTTTGAGACACCAGGATATTTTAGCAAGGTATTTAAGGAAATGTATGGTGTCAATTTGAAGGACTTGCTTTAGTAGGGCATGACTAGCTGTAATTAGTGAAAAACATAGGCTAGTAGTTTAAATGATGGTTATCCATATTTAAGTATTATTTCATACGATACGGATTAATGTGCGATAATTAATTTATCATTTACAGGAAAGTATAAACTAATCAGCTGATAAAGATCAGGATCATAGTATTGTAGCTCTGTTCGGTTTGCGATCTCATTATAAATCCCATTGGAAGGGATACTTCTTTCACTCGCATTGAACCAGCATTGCACACCGACAGCAAAATATTCCTGAAAATTAGTAATTGCATAAGTGTTTGTCCACAATCCCAATTCTTTGGCCTGTTCGAAAGTTTGTGCTAGTTGATGGTTAAAATCTGGATTGATCATGGTAAGCGCGAGGTGGTGGATGCTATGTGCAAATTCATGAACAAGGGTGTTATTTTTACTGCGGTTACCACTTAGGTTTAACAAATTTTCTTCCGGACAGCTGCTGATGGGCATCTTTATTGATGCGCCAAAACCTCTTGACCGTTCATTCCAATCGGTTCCTGAGTTAACGTTAATATCTTTGTATTCGGGAATGTCAGTAGTCAGCTCCTTTTGACCAATAATTACGATTCTGAATTTATTCTCTATCAGCTTCAGTCTGATTGCAGGGTCTTTTGCTAACATCAGCTTTACAATTCTATCGGCTTCTATAAAAGCTTTATCGGTAACCTGTGCAGATCCGATAATAGGGATGCCGTTAGCATTAATGTATTTCTTATAGAAGGTATGGTAGTGTAATGCTGCGGGTACGGCGGTGACTTTTAATGTGTCTGCTAACTGTGTGGAGTGAGCGTTTAAAGCTATCGGTGCTACCTGCCTTGCGGCATTAACCGAGGGATTCCAAAAGAACAGCATCAACAATACGAAGACTAATGCGCTTAATTTGATATTACTCATGCTATTAATCTGAAAATTGATCATGTGGTGAAATTTTTATTGTCATGCTATTATTTTCTATTGCTCATACGGCTGGTTTTTTATTGTACATTTTAAAATAGCAGCTTCCAAAACTGTGTCAATCCCCCGTTTTATGTCCTCTATGGTGGGGTTTACGGTAATATCGGGAACAATACCTGTTGGTACAGCTGCTGATTGCATAAAAGCACCTGTATAAGTGAAGCCTAAATCTCCAAGGATAAAAAACTTATTCATTTTACCGGCTGCTCCGGCGGTTTGCTGACCGATGATTGTGCCTATTTTCTCTTTCTTTAGTATACTAATTACATTTTCTGCATAACCCATGGTGGATGCGTTGGTTAAGAATAAAATAGTGGGAGAGAATTGAAGTGAATCTTTTGCAATACTTTGCGCAACCTCCTGATAGTTTGTAACGGGCAGTTCTGAGGGAGTAATAACCGGTAACAAATAGGTAACATTTACCGGATGTTGAACCAGATGCGTTAACGGGGCATAACTTTCTTTATAATCAGGATAACGCATATCAATGATAATTGACTTTGCGCGCAGGAGTTCTTTGTTATTGCCTGTGCCCCATTTTAAATAATAAACGTCTGGTTTAATCCAACCATTGCTAACGGTTTCATTAACTACATAAGACTGCCCATTGAACCGGCCTGCATTTGTTCTAGTCGTCTGGATGGTGTAGCTTTTACCCTCACGGCTCAACGTTAAAGAAACTGGCCCATTGATTTGTCCTTTCGTAAGCTGGCTGAGTTGCTGTTCGATTTTCAATGTCCTGGAACCTGATCTATATTTATCATTTGATACTAGCCAATCGCGAACAGGTGTTTGATCGATCGCCTGAAGCTGATCGCCCGCACTAATTTTAGTCGCTAACGCTGTATCCAGGACACGTCTAACTACTATTTTCCCCTCTATTTCAGTTAACAGTAAAGGAGCAAAATAATGATCTTCGATTTCCCTGCCGTCATTTAAATAGATATTCAGCAATCCATCATTTAGCGGGCCGTATAATTCCTTTAATGTAGTTAAAAATTCGGTGCTGGTTGTATTCTTAAATGCGTTTTCAAAACCGCTTTTTAAACCCTTATCCAGGTTTGCAGCATTTGAAGGCCAATAAGGAGAAGAGTGCTGGAGTATGTTCCAGGAAGTAACAATATTAGATAATCTGATGGGCAGTATATCGCCAGAATCTACAATATTTCCATTTATATCTTTGATCATCGTTTGGAACATTTGATCATTTAATTTTTTCAGTAACAAAGAATCTGCAGCAGGGAAGGTGTGGGACTGGTTTCCATATAAGACTGTAGGAATTATGGCGGTTATCCCTGCGCTGATTTCTTTTTTGATGTAAGTGCCAGCATTATCATTGACGGTGCTTAAGTTTAATTGATTTTGCTCTACCATTAAAAAGTAAACTGCTGATCTGGCTCCTTCATTAATCTTTTTCTGAGTAGTAATATCAATTGCGATACGCTTGTTATGGTCAAGTATATCCAGTGTGATATTATTGATGTCCAGACGCTGTTTTTTGTCCATAGAGAGCTTAAACACGATGTTGTTTACTTCTTCGTTGATCAATCCTTTAAACTTGAATACCTTTTTCTGGCCATTAAGCTTACTTTGTGGTGTAACGGCATAGAAGAGGTTATTATTTTTTTTATATACATCGCGGACTGCCTGAATGATTGTAGTAGAACTTTGGTTATCGGCACCAGGGATTTGGGCTTCAAATTTTAGTTCAAATTCTTTTCCTTTGTATTTTTCGAGATTGATAATGCTTGTAATGGGGTAAGCGATAGAAATTAAATTGCCAACTTTATCTTTTTTAACCTCCTTAGTCTCCCTGTTACTGCGCTGGCTGATAAAAGTAGGATCAGGGGAATTTAATTTAAATCCATTGTGCTGCCAGTAAATGGTATTGTAGCCAGCACTGTTTTTAGGAGTTATACGCTGTGGGAGGAATACTTCTGGTTTAGCTGTAGAAAATAGCTGAATGGTTGGTGCAAAAGGGTGGAAGATCTCTTGTAGACAGGTGATCAGTTGTGCATCATTTTCTATGGTTAACATCCGCATGCTGCCATAAGTTGCAAACCGGTACATGTTCAGGTTTGCGGCTTCATCTGAGGGGTGGAAGAAACGTACATATCCATAGAGCTTTGTGAAAGCTTCCAGATTTTTTAATTGTCTATCGGTGGGTTGTGCCCATAAGAATCCCGGCAGCATTAACAATATAGATAAGAAGGTATACTTTCCTTTAAAACACATGCCAGTTAATGTAGTATTAACTTCGCATATTTTAACAGATTAAAAGTTGCTTCTTGTGTAAGAAGTATGCTACCTTAAAGAAGTCTTCCATTAGCTTTTTACAAAATGAAGACCACTCACGCGTATGTGAACAAGGTCCAGGCCATCAATTTTACCATTTTTGTCCTTATGAAAGGTAAAATTCATACCATTACCTATAATGTTGTAATTCTCTTTCTCGCCTGTACGCACAGTTTTAAACTCACTCTCCCCTATTTTAATCTTTAGATTACCGGCATCCCAAAATACTGTATAGTAGGCATCTATTTCATCATTGTAGTAACGGCCCAGGTATGTTTTGATACTTTCAGGATCTGGAGTTTTTGCCATTAATCTGGAATAATGAGAAAGCTTATTATTTTGAGAAATAGTCAGTTTACTTGTTTTACCAGCTATTGCATCCTGAAAAGTGAACGTAATGTTTTCATTGCCATCAATATAAAAAAGAGAATCATTAACTGCTGTAATTGGATACTCTACCTGGTTCCATAATTGGTTTACATTTAGCTTTGAACCTACTACTGTCACTTCAAAATTAAGCTCTGAATTCCCATTATTCCGGTAAGTACCGGTATAGCGATTGGTATCAATTTTAATCGTTGCCTGCACAGCCGCTACTTCGGGTTTTACTGCTGCCACCTGCTTTTTCGTTTGATACATTGTATGATATACAGCGCCTAGAATTGATTCTGCAGTTAGCTCGTCATTATTTATCAAGACAATAATTCCAAGTTCTTCTTCTGGGAACCAGGTCATTTTGCTATGGTATCCATAAAGATCCCCTCCATGAAATATGGTCGCCTTATCCTTATAGTCGCCAAGCATCAAACCACCTGCATAATCTGTTACTTTACCATCTTTAGTGCTGCCAGGATGGATCATATTTTTCCAAACGGAATCGCCCAGTACTTTATGATCTTTCATTTCCAGAAACCATTTTTGCCAGTCGGGTGCTATACTATATACATGTGAATGCCCAATAGTAGATTCTGAAGGGTTAAGTACTGTAAATATTTTGCCATTGAAAATATACCCATTTGCCTTGTTTGCCGCTTTATGGTTACGCAAAAATCCAGTATGGTTCATTTTTAATGGTTTAAAAATATGCTGAGCGGCATACTCCTGCAAATCCTGACCGCTAACTTGTTTTACGATCAGGGCCAGCAGGAAGTAACCTGAATTTGTATAACTATAGTCGTCTCCCGGATGAAAGTTCAATGATTTTTGGTGGGTTAGAATAGTGTAAGCATCACTATCTGCATACGCCGAATTTAACTTCATATCCTTTAGCCAGAGCAGTGTAGTGAAATCTCTGAGTCCGCTTTGATGATGAATAAGATGCGCTATCGTAATAGTATCCGCATAGGCGGGAAAATCATGAAAATACTTTGACAGCTTATCGCTGGTCTTAAGCTTACCCTGCTGCTCCAACAAATAGATACAAGCTGCAGTAAACTGCTTAGATGCCGATGCAATATTAAAAGGTGTATTTACAGTGTTTTTCTTCTGTTTTGCCAGGTCTGCCATACCAAAACCTCCAGAATATTTAATTTCCCCCTGTTGTACCACTGCAACAGCAAAGCCTGGATCTGTACTTTTAGAAAGTGCGGCTAACACGCTGTCTAGTTTTTTAGTGACAATTGTCTGGCTTAAAGCTGGATTAGCAAGAAGGAGTATGAAAAATAAAATAGGGGATGTAGCACGGTTTTTCATTTCGAATGTTTAGAATGATGACGCTTAGTTTAGAGGAATGGTTGCATTGATGTGCAAATTATAATGAAGAGGTTTGCTTCTGTGTTGTGCTCACCTTACTCGTCTGACAGTTTACGTACTTTGATTTTTGTAGCAGCTTCTTCGACATTAAAATTATCAATACCGTGGAGCCGGGAAATTTTGTCTATGTCTGCAGTATAACCACCTTTTTTTAGCTGATCAATAACTTCGATATCGTTCTTTAATAAATCGGTTGGTATCATTACACCTGCGCTAATGGCTAATTTGATAAGCTCTGCCATTTTTTGGTTTGCAAATAAATGCTGTGGACGTCTAAAATAATCAGTATTAAGACGGATATATTGCAGGTTAAACCATGCTATTGATTCTGGTGTTAAAATAGCAAATTTACCATCCAAAATGTGAAGATCGGATAGGAAAGTCTTGATTTCCCTCTTGTCTATCATCCGGGCCTGATACAAATCCCGTAATGTGTAATCGATGCGGTCTGCACAAAGGTAGGGGAGTGGCTGCTCTAGCAGTTTATAGTCTTTAAAGTTATTGAGCGCATCAGCTAATCCATAATTGGCAAGGATTGCCGGAATTTCTGAATTACGGATCACCTGATCAAATATATATTCATGATAATCTTCCTCTTGGTGGTCAAATACCTGATCTGCAACATGTGAAAATGCAGTATGTGATATATCATGGAGCAGGGCGGCGACTCTTTCTTGCAGGCTGCCGCCAAACTTGGTAACAAGGGCGTACACTCCTATAGAATGATCGTACCGGGTGTGATTTAGTTTGGGGCTGACCAGGAAAATGGCACCACCTTGATGCACTTCTTTTAAACGTTGAAAAGGAGCTGACATGATCAGCTCCAAAATAGGATCGGGAAATTCTATACTACCGTAAATTTCGTTTATACTAATTAGATTGTTTTTCATCATTGTGATAAATTAAATAATCATGCTTATTGCAGCCTACTCTGACCATGGTGAATGCAAGATACAATCACAAAAGTTTTTTCGGTGGAAATTTGGTATCATAAATGCACAAACATCAGCTTTAATGTTCCCAAATGTGGTCTCCGTTTTGTGTTCAAAGCCACTAAAAAAAGTGGGGATAATTTTGTTTTTGAAGTCAGTTCTAGGAAAGGCTGTTACAATTTCTTCCCGGTTTTCTACACTTAAATGTTCGTAACCCTCTCCCATTACATCTAAACCTACGCCACTATACATCAGTGCAACTTCGTTCTCTTTATGTTCTGCAATGCCAATAGTAGTATGCAACGCAATAGTATCCCATACAAGCTGCAGCTTATCCTGGGCAATACCATGTCCTTGAAGGAACGTTCTGGCAGCATTGGCCCCATCTACTTCAAACCTTAGATCTGCACTACTGTAAGGTGATACCAAACCAAGGTCATGGAAAACAGAAGCCACATAAAGCAATTCTGAGTCGTGCGCCAAAGCGTTTCGTTTTGCATTTAATGAGGAGAACAAATATACCCTTAGGGAGTGATTATAAATGAACTCGGTGCCGTGTGCGAGCAACAGCTCCGTTGCTTGGTTAGCGATTGTACTGTCAGGAATAGTGATTCCTGCAACTGATTTTAAGCGATTTACAGACATAATGATAAATTTTATTTATCAAAGGTAGGCGATTGAGCAGCCTGTAGTAATGGCTAAAACACCGTTTGACCTGTTAAAATTTACGTCCGTTAAGTGCCAATATTGACAAATCTGCTCCGGTAATCGGCCGGGGAAAAGTTTGTATTCTTTTTGAAAAATTGGCTGAACTGTTCGGGGGTACAAAAACTGAGGCTGTAAGCTATTTCTTTGACCGGACTGGAACTAAATTGCAATGACCTTTTTGCCTCTGCAAGCAAATGCCCTTTAATAATTGCTTTGGTACTTTGATCAGTACACCTTTTGCATAAATCACTGAGCCGTCTGGGTGTAATAGCCAGCATCTTCGCATAGTCGCGCACTTCGTGATGGGTTTTATAATTTACGCTAAGTAACTCCATGAATTTTCGATACGTAAGGTAGTCCTGGGTATCAAGACTGCGCTCTGCAGTTGTCCTCACATTAGCGATCTTAATCATAATAATCTTCAGGTATGCCGCCAACGCATCTATTTGGTTGGTATACTGCGGGCGCTGATATTCTTCGAGCAGGGCAGTAAATAAATAGTGTAACTGCTGCATTTCTGTTTCCGTAAGGGGCAAGTGCTGGTTTGCTGAGGCATTATTAAACAGTACCGCTTTACAGTTACTGGCACTAGCTGGTGCTTTTTCCCAAAAGCAATCGCCAAAACATAAAGCAAAGCCGTTCACAACAGCTGATTTTTCAAAAAGGTAGACCTGACCTTTAGCTAGTAAAAAAAGCTCCTGACCAGCTACGTTAAACTTATTGTTGTCTATAATAATGTTTCCCGCTCCGGTATCGACAAAAAAAATACGGTTATACTTTAGGTAAGTAGGCAACGCTGTGTCGAATATAGTGTTTTCCAGTAGATCGATAGAGAACGAATCAGTTATTGCATTTTCAATAAAAGCTTGCAGTGATGGTGCTTTCATAGGAATTTAACTAAAAGTGATAGGGAAACAGAGATAATTTTTTAGTTCTGCTAATTTGATTATAAACGAGGAGAGTTTAAGCAGGACCAAGTTTAAATGACATTTCTTTGGTTTGTACACTTTCTTGCGGCGGATGCTAAAAGCATAGATTATTATTATACTATTCATTATCTTCGCCTATAATGGATAACCAAAAGTCTGCAAATCTCACCCGCTCTTCTGCCGGATTATTAACGGTGCAGCATCAGCAAGCATTTTTAGCTGCTGCTATTGCTGTCTCTGAAGATGCAATATTTAGTACTAACGTGTTTGGTGAGATCATTAGCTGGAACCCGGCTTGTAAAAGGATGTTTGGTTATACAGAGATCGAGGCTGCAGGAAAGCATATTTCCTATATCATCCCGCCAGACTTCCTGCAGGGGGCCGAATTAATGCTAGTGGCGATTGCCGAAGGAGAGCCCATTGATCGATTTGAAACATTTTTACTACCCAAAAACGGCACACCTGCACATGTAGTATTATCGATACAACCTGTAAAGGACGATACAGGTGCAGCAATCGGAGCAACGATGATTGCCTATAATAGCAGCCACAAAAATCAGGCTGATGAAAAACTGGGAAGGCTGGCCGCAATCATAGATTCTTCTGATGATGCCATCATCAGCAAAACCCTGGCAGGGATTATTACCAGTTGGAATCCTGCCGCAGAGCGGCTATTTGGATATACAGAAAATGAAGCTATTGGAAAACATATTTCTTTGATTATACCTGTTGACCGCCTTAATGAGGAAGATATTATTATTGCGCATATTGCCCAGGGACTTAAGATGGACCATTTTGAGACGATGCGTATCACTAAAGGTGGTAGGTTGGTGGCAATATCAGTAACGATCTCACCGATTGTTAATAGCGATGGTAAGATCATTGGCGCATCTAAGATTGCGCGGGATATTTCGGAGCATAATAAAGCTGTTGAAAAGCAAAGTGTATTGGCTGCCATTGTGAATAGCTCAGATGATGCGATTTTAAGTAAAACGTTGGATGGTAATATAACTAGCTGGAATAAAGCCGCAGAAAAGATGTTCGGTTATACAGAAGAAGACGCAATTGGAAAACATATTTCCTTAATAATCCCACCCGAACGGTTAGATGAAGAATACTATATTATAGGTGAGGTAAAGAGCGGGAGGAAGGTTAATCACTTCCATACTGTCCGGTTAGCAAAGGATGGCAGACAAATTCCTATTTCGTTATCTGTATCACCTATAGTGAATGATAAAGGAGAGGTGATCGGCGCTTCGAAGATTGCCCGTGATATCAGTGAGCAGCTGGCTGCACAAGAGCAAAATGCGCGTTTATATGAGCAGGTTAAGGTACTTAGTGCTAAAAAAGATGAATTTATCGGCCTTGCCAGTCATGAATTAAAAACTCCACTAACAAGTATTCTCGCATATTTGCAAATCCTGATGAAGTCGGTCGCTGATACGCAAGGCCAGGTCTTTTTGCTAAAGGCCAACCTACAGGTAAAAAAGGTAATCGCACTAATTGGCGACTTACTTAATGTATCACAAATTGAAACGGGAAAACTAAAGCTTAATCCAGAGCGGTTTGATATCCGTCAATTGATTACAGATAACATCGAAATGGTTTCGCATACGAACAAAAAGTTCACAATTGTCTTTGAATCTGCTATTAAAGAGTTGTTTATCACAGGGGACCCGCACCGTATTGAGCAAGTAATTATTAATTTGCTGACCAATGCGATTCGCTATGCACCAGCTTCACCAAAAATAGTGATTCACCTCATCCAGCACGATCAGCAGATAAAGGTAGGGGTGCAGGATTTTGGGAACGGTATAGCAGCAGACAAACTGGTTGAAATTTTCTCAAAATTTTATAGGGTAGATGATCAGCATAGCAACATATCTGGATTGGGGATCGGTCTTTTTCTATCGCAGGATATTATCAATAGACATAACGGGAAGATATGGGCAGAAAGCGTAGTAGGAGCGGGTAGCACGTTTTGGTTTGAGATACCGATTTAAAATACAGGAAAATCTTGAAGTATTAAAAAGTACCTTAACAAACAATAATAAAGATTTTACGGTTAGTAGCTAACAATGGAATTTACACGCATATTTCTAGAAGATCTTGATTTCAGTTTTGCACTTGAGATAATCTTCAGAACATTTATCATGTTCTTGCTGATTTTAATAGTTTTACGTGCATTAGGCAAAAGGGGTATCAGACAGCTTTCCCTTTTTGAAGTCGCGATTATCATAGGGCTTGGCTCTGCCGCGGGAGACCCGATGTTTAATGAGGACCAGCCTATCCTGCCGGCAATTATTGTATTTATAACGATCTGTCTTTTCTATAGACTAATTACCTGGATAGCGGCTAAAAGTGACCATTTTGAAAGTATCCTGGAAGGTAAACCACTTTATATTATTGAGAATGGCGAGTTCAATGTAACCAATCAAGATGAGCATTCCTTTGCTACAGATGAGTTTTTTGCTGAAATGAGACAGCAAAACATTGAACATCTGGGGCAGATCCGTACGGCAATGCTAGAGACTAACGGAAACGTAAGTTTTTTATATTTTGCCGATGAAGATGTAAAACCTGGAATGCCAATTTGGCCAAAGCTGTACAATAAAAAAAGTAAAGTAATCCCCCACGATGGTGATTATGCTTGTACCCATTGCGCTTGTGTATATTCTATTCATACTGCTGCACATGTTTGTGAAAATTGCCAGGGAGAAGAGTGGTTGTTGGCGCTGGATTCGAAAAGAACCAATTAAGGAAGCAATCCTAATTCTACTATCATCTATGTTTTAGCTATTCCCAAATTGCAGAAATCACTTCCGCATACTTCCGGTATACTGGAAATTTTCCGAAAGTTTCGGAAGTATGCTTCTGATTATTAGATTGTTATATTATTTGTGTTTACATTCGTTCAACGAGTTCGAGCTACCGGTACGCAAATGACTTGAGTTAACAAATTAATTACACAATCTAAAAATCTCAATTATGGGAACTTTCACACCTGGGGCAATGGGCCCCGTTAATGGAAAAATTGGTACACTGATCGCTTCCAAATGGAAAAAAACATTTGTAGCCAGAGGCTTATCTGCCAAGTCTAACAAACCTCCTTCTTTATCACAGGCAGACCACCGTGCTAGATTTGGTTTAATCACTACATTTTTGGGCCGTTTTAGCGAGCTGCTGATCATTGGTTATCAAAACGCTACAAATGGTAATAACACACCAATGAATGTAGCTACAAAATACCATATGGCAAATGCGGTGAAGGGGATTTATCCCAATTACGAATTCGACTTTACAAAGTTGAGATTGAGCGCAGGTAAAAACGGACAAGTAGAAAGCGCCTACTATCGTACATTGACTCCTGCCGCAGAAAGATTGCTAAATCTGGTTTGGAAAGTAAATCCTTATAAGCCTTCAAAAACGCTGGAAACAGATCAGCTGACGATCTTACTTTACGATGTAGAAAAAGACAGGTTTATCACATTTAACGGCATCGCTGCCAGGAGCGAACTGATTGCCTCTGTAGATCTGCCAGATATTTATGCTGACGATAACATGCATGTTTGGATCTTCTTTGTATCTGCTGATGGAAAGTTAGTTTCCGAAAGCGAATATCTGGGTTTGGTAAAGATCGTCGCTTAGTAGTAAGTTATCCCGGCAGCGTTTATGAGGCCTGCCGGGTTTCTTCTCTCTCCTTCTAAAAATCAATTATTATTTCATCATAAACTTTACAACTATGACAAACCTGCATTTGGGGTTGCCCGGCATGATTATGCCCGAAAATTATAGGGCAACACGCGTAAAAAAAATAGAACCGCTGGTGTTTTTCCTGTTCCTGATATTGGTGTGGAGCTTTGGACCAGCCTGGCTTAGGCTGGCAGATGAAACTGCAGGAAGTGTAGATCAAAGCATCTGGCTGCTCATCTTATTGAGCTTGATTTGTTTCCTCGGCATTTCTGCACTATGCTGGTGGTTGTTGCAACGGTTTTGGTCGCTCGCAAGCCTGCCACCTTTTTACTTTATGGTTTCACAGTTTAACACCTTACACTTATGGCAACAATTAAGCTTTTTCTGGTTGTCTTTTGCTACGCTTTTACTAGCGGCATTGGGCACCTTAGTAGCCATCTGTTAAAGCAGCAGGCGGTCGACCGCTCCCGTTTAGTGGCTATTGCACAAAAAGAGGTAGGGGTAAGGGAGCTTTCGGGAGGGAACGATGGTAAGCATGTAGAAGCCTACCTGGCTGTAACCGGATTGGGTAAAGGAAATCCGTGGTGCGCCGCTTTTGTAAGCTGGGTTTACCGGCAAGCAGGATTTTCTAATCCGCATTCTGCCTGGTCTCCGGACCTTTTTCCACCAGGCAGAATTACTGCTGAAGTTTTGCCGGGGAATATATTAGGAATCTACTTCCCGGAGCTGCACCGCATTGCTCATGTGGGGCTGGTTGTAAAAGCGGATGGAGACTGGATAGTTTCTACCGAAGGCAATACAAATATTTCTGGCAGCAGGGAAGGTGATGGTGTATATGTTAAGCGCAGACACCGCAGAACGATTTACCGGATAGCGGACTGGGTTAAAGATGGGAGGAAAGCGGGATGAGAGTTAACCTTAGGTACTTGACCTTGCTTGTTGGATGCGCTGGATGCGGTATGCTGAAAGACACGTCTAAATCTGTAAATGCGACGCACGATCAACTGGATGAGCAGCAGGCAACTAAGTTATTGGTGGATGCCAATCAAACTATAACGGCTGCTACGCTTACGCTTTATACCGATTCTACTAACCAGGACTACAGTGTGCAGGTTTGGCCAAAAGGCCGGTTTACGTTTTCTGCAGCGAACGGTTTTGAAGGTGAAGCAGAGCAGGTACTGGTAACCGGAAAAATCCGGCACCAGGGGAGTGGATCTATCACAACAGCTAGTAAAGTAGCTGATTTAACGCGTACAGCACTGCAAGTTTCGCACAAAAAAAAGGTGGTGCTGGATCAAAAAAATACGAACAAAAAAAGTACGGTTTCATTAAAAGGGATTTTATCTGCAACCGCATTCCTTATCCTTATTGTATTCATTTTTTATAAAATTAAATCCTAAAATCATGGCAAGAAAGACATTAAAATACTTTGATATTTTTTCCTTCAACAACAAACTTCCGCTAAAAAAGGTATCACCTAAGATCATTACAAAACCGCCAACAGTAAAACAAAAAGAACAGCGGTTAAAATTTGGAATGACTATGCTATTTTTAAAAGAAGCTAAACCTCTCATCAACATTGGCTTTAAGCCTTACAAAACAAAAACTTCTATGAACCTTGCGGCAAGCTTCTTCGTAAAACATTGTATTATTGGCGAGTATCCCAATTACAAGATTAATTATGAGCACGTAAAGATTAGTCATGGAAATCCTGAAATTGGTTATGGACGTCACTTTATCATTTTTCCAATGATTGGAGGAAAAATCGACCTAAGCTGGGAGGAATCTATCTACAGAGAAAGGGAAAGTTTTGATTCGGACTATCTTAACGTATTGTTGTATAATGAGACGAAAAATCAACTAGTAGTATTAGAAAAAGTCGCTACAAGAAGAGATGGTAGCTATACAACGCAACAAGATCCTTCGAATGCAGGGGATACCATCTACAGCTGGATTTTTTTTAGCGCCCAGAATGGCAAAATCAGGTCTGCTACGCGTTACCTGGGTCCGGTAGTATTATTCGCCTAATGCTGCAATATATGGCCTACTTTAACAAAGGGCGCTTAGTAGCGTTCAAACCTCCAGAAACTGGATTGCTAAAAATTAACAAACGTCTTACAGCTATAAAAACATTTCATGTCTGTCTTAGAGTGAGAGTTTTTAGACTTGCACAAACTTTTGTTATAAAGTGGCTGATATTTTTTGACAATTGCTATGTTACAGTTCAAAAACTTGTGCAGGTAAAAGACTACACCGATTATGAGATCGCTTATCACGGATTATTATTAAGTGCCGGAATAATCGGCTATTGCTGTAAAAATTGTAAACTAATTATATTTTAGCACTTAACGTGCACATCAGGCTTTAGTCTGGATAGGTAACCGGATATAAAAAGTTGTTCCTTTATTTTCTTCACTATCAAACCAGATTTCAGCTTTATGCCATTCTACGATAGTCTTAATGATAGACATACCAAGACCGGTAGAAGCTTCCCCCTTTAAGCCAGTTCTCCGGGCATCGGTGAACCTATCAAAAAGTGTTGCATGATATCTTTGCGGTATACCAATTCCATTATCTCTGACAGCAATTAATACATCAGATTTTTCTTCAGTAATGTTTACTTCAACTTTACCACCATCGGGTGTGAATTTTAAGGAATTAGTTATTAGATTATTAATGACCTGCATAAATTTATCTTCATCAATTTCTGCATATATAGCTTCTTGATTAGCCTTAACAATGAATTCAATTTGCAATTCATCTTGCATTTTTAAAATACTCTCTGTCGCAAAGTTAATCTTAGCAACCAACTCGACCCTTTTCTTAAATAGGATAGTATCTGTACTTTCCAAAAATTCCTGATCTAGAAAATTCCTTATCAACCGGATATTACTTTTACATATTTTAGTAATCAGACTGATAAAATTATCAATACGTGGATTCTTTAATTCTGCAGTTTCCCGGCTAAGCAGGGTAGATAAGTTTTGAACAGTACCAATCGGGCCTGCCAGATCGTGTGAAAGAATGGTAAGGATGGAGTTTTTCTTGATATTATGGTTGTTAAGCACTTCAATCGTAGCTTTAGACGCGGTAATATCTTCCGCTTGTCCTCCAATTAGCCGTACGTCATTCTCGGTAATCAAGTAGGGGGTAATTCGTAGCCATCGCTCATAAGCACCCCGTCGCACTCTGAATTCTACATTTTCAACTAGCTCCTGATTTAAAAAAGCTTTAAATTTTGATAAAACATACAACTGATCATCAGGATGGATCATCTCAATTAATTCAGTAAGTTCCACATCTGGTGAGTCTAAATTAAAGAAGGTGATACAAGCTGCGTTCATAAACGTAAACCGTTCCGCACGCATGTCGAAAGTAAAGAGCAGCACATTAACGCGCTCTGCCAAGTATTGTAGATGATGAGGTGTAGACATTGTAGGTAGTGAAACACGATAAACTCTTACGTTGCTCCGGATTGCAAGTTATACCTTTAATTTAGCATTCTGTCATATTTAATTAGCAGCAAAAGGAGCTGCGGATTTTTATGGTTTAACAGACAATATCTGGCGTGTTTAAAACGCAATTAAATTGTAGATAGATATCATCGCGCAGCTATTTTGAAAACTTAATTTGCTGTGTGATGTTTAGCCCGGCATATCAGTTTAATATGGCAAATTATCACATCGGGTGTTCTGGCTTTCATTTTAAGCATTGGAGAGAAAAAAAGTGGTTTGACTATTATAGTCAGCATTTTGATACGCTGGAACTCAATGTCACTTTTTATAGATTCCCGCAAATTTCAATTTTAGAGAAATGGTACAATGAAAGTCCGGATCACTTTTGCTTTGCAGTGAAGGCACCGCGTGTAATTACACACTTTAAAAAATTTAATGGTACAGAAAGGATGCTAGACGACTTTTATGCTACTGTTAAAGAAGGATTACAGCATAAATGCAGTTGTTGCCTATTCCAGTTACCGCCAAATTATAGCTACAGTGAAGAAAAATCAGACAGGATTATAAATTCACTCCATAATGATATACAGAATGTAGTGGAATTTAGACATTAATCCTGGTGGCATGAGGAGGTGTTTAAAAAATTGGGTGATCATAAAATCAGCTTTTGCTCCTCCAATTATTCATCAGCTCAGCTTAAGAATTTTAATAAACAATTAAAAAATAACAAAGGAATTAAAGAAGGGTATATATTTTTTAACAATGATATCAATACTTATGCAGTATATAATGCCAGAGAGCTACGCCAATTAGTGTGCGACAACTAACTTGCTGAAAAGAAAGCGTATATGGCGAATAAAATAGCATAAAAATAAGAGGATTGTAGCATGCTCTTTGAGCAGCATTAAGTACATCAAACCAAAAACTATGAAAAACCTGGCAAACATTGCAATACTTGCGATAGCTGTGTTAACTTTTGAGGCGTGTTACAGCACAAGAGCGACCAGTGGAAGTACTGCAAACACAAATTCTTCTGCAGACGATACAAAGGCACCCGGATATGCAACCAGCACCGCATCGGGGAATATTGTTGTAGGAGGGAGCGCTGCAAGCGCGTCAATCAGCGGAACATCAGGAAATGCGATGGTAAACAAGCCAGCTGGTACAATGGGTACTGCAAATACTACGAGTGGAGTGGAGGAGACTGCTCCTGCTGCCCGTTCCGATTCTGCAAACGCAGATTCTGCTGATTTATCAGGATCGGAAAACGCGACTAAAAGTGGTATTGCCGGCGAGGCTATACAATTTGTTAAAGCAGCTGCAATAAGTGGTATGACTGAAGTGCGGTTGAGCCAGCTGGCACTGAAAAGCGCACAAGGCAAGGCGGTAAAAGAGTATGCGAGAATGATGGTAAAAGATCATGGAGGGGCAAATGCTGAGCTTAAGGCTTTAGCTAGTGCCAAAGGGATCACCTTTCCAGAAAGTAGTGCCGCTAATCTGTCTGCCAGTGCAAAAGCAGGAATGGAAAAATTGAGTAATTCTGCAGGAAAAGATTTTGATCAGAATTACACGCAATTGATGATCAATGACCATGAAAAAGCCGTAGCTCTTTTTGAACAGGGAGCTACCTCTGCTGATCCTCAGGTTAAAGCTTATGCGAACAAACATCTACCAACACTAAAAATGCATTTACAGGCTATTAATGCTATAGCTAAATCAATCAATAATGGTAGCAATAAATAAAACCAATGACAACTATGAACGACATTGCAATAATATTCGATCTTGATGAAACTATTTTACCCGCAAGTGCAGTACCAGACGATGCATTTGAGCCTCTGTTAGATGCAATCAGAACAGCAAATAAAGGTCATTTAACAGATAAAAAGCTAGACCAGGCTTTTTCGGAAATTAAATATTTGGCTATAGATGTGCTTTCTGAAAAGTACGGTTTTAATAAGGCCATGGACGCTGCCGCAAAAAAGATACTATCGATTACTGATTTTAGTTTTCAACTGGAGCCTTATGAAGATTATAATATCATTAAAAAAATACCCGGAATTAAGGTTTTGGTAACGAGTGGGGTGGTTAATCTGCAGCAAGCGAAATTAGATGCGCTGCAAATTGAAGATGATTTTGATGAAGTGATCATAGATGATCTTTATGCAGTTAACAGGCCTGGTAAAAAAGAAATTTTTTCCGGTATAGCTAAAAAGTATCATTTAAAACCCGACCAGGTATGGATTGTTGGCGATAACCCAACGTCAGAGATCAACGCTGGAAACGAGTTGGGGATGACGACGGTATTAAGGATAAATGGGGAAGAAACTAAGATAGAAGGTGAACCCACTTTCACTATTTCTTCTTTTGATGAGCTGAAAAAAATTATTACGGACTCAATAAAAATAAATTCTTAATACTAAATAGCCCCTATTATTGCTGATAGGGGCGTGTGAAAAACAATGCCAGATTTTATCTGTTCATGATTTGAATTTATAACCTAGCTTGAAGAATATGATAAATAAAGATGAGGAATTGTTCGATGAACAAAGTAATGAAGAAAACCAGCACGCAGATTTAAAAGGTTCAAATACGGTTAAAGATCCTGACGAGTGGACTACCGGAGATGAACCGATGACTGGTGCGCAGCATTCTTATTTGAAAACACTTTCAGATGAGGCAAAAGAAGATTTTGATGAAACGCTGAGTAAATCTGAAGCGTCGAAACGTATAGATGAACTGCAGCATAAAACCGGACGTGGTCTGGACAAATAATTAGGTAAAGATACAGGCCGAATGTTGAAATGCCCCCAAATAGTGTCTAACTGTTTGGGGGCATTGTGTTTTATAAAGTAGTATAGGACCTGTTTACTTATTTTTTGTTTTTATTCTGATCAAACAGCATGGAAATTTCGCGGGCTTTTTGATAATGCTTCTGCAGAACAGGTAATGTTTTTTTTGCGAAAGCACTGATAGCGGTATCTGGGCTTTTAGCTGCACCTTCAAACAGAGAGATATCACTAATATGATCTTCTACCATCATATTGATATAATAGCTATCAAAATTTTTGCCGCTGTTATTGTTCAAATCGTTTAAGTGCTCCTTTTTTGTAGCAGAAATTGCTGTGGGTAGTTTAAATCCTTTTTCTGCTGCGATGGCACTGAGTTGTGTATTGGCAGCTACATGATCTTTTTCAATCATTGCTGCAAAATCTTTAATACTTTGCAAGGACGCCTTCTGCTGTCCGATTTTGCCCATTTCTACTTCTACCATGCCGCCTATCGCAGCTTGCTCCAGAAATTGATTTACTGGGGTTCCGTCTTTCATCGTACTGGTGTCCGTTGCAGTAGAGTCGTGCGCCATCGAATGGCCAGCCATTGTAGAATCTGCTGTGTCTTGCTTTTGGTTAGAATTGCAGGCCTGAACCAGGGTTGCCACGGCTAATAAGCCGGCCGGGAGAATTTTGAACTTCATTATTTTCATATTCCGTTAAATTATCTTTTTGGGTAACAGTCTTTTATGCGGAATGTTTGGAGTATTAACAATATGTTAGGGTGCAATACTGATAAAGTGTATTAGAGATTGTTGCTTGATTTCAGAATTGATAACTTTAATAAATTTCTCAAACAATTAATTTTTAATGCAGTTGATAGTTATAACATTACAAACATTTACGCTGAAAGTATTTACTTCATCAATAAAGCGGCAGGGGGGACGTTATCATCACGATGTCGCATCTTAATAATCAAATATAATTCTGCAGTAATGAATGGAGATAGAATTTGGGAAAGCCTTAAGATGAACATTTTAACGCTCTCCGGGATTGAAAGTATAGAGCCTAAAGATTGTAAAATCCTCTCCCTTTCAATATCTAAAGCCACAAAGAAAAATGTTAGTGAAACTACCTTCAAAAGGATTTTTGGATTTGCCTCTGCTAAAAACAGCGCATCTTTATATACTAGGAATGCGCTTGCTCAATACTGCGGATATACAGATTGGGAAGACTATATGCAATCAAGTCATAAAAAAGGTATGCACCCAAGAAATGTTCAGGGTGCCTGGGCAAAAATGGAGGCGGAAACCAACAAGGTTAATTTTTTTACCTTAAGTGCCGTTAAAAACAAAGCTATTATACCTTTTAACAAAATGATTGAACGTGAGTTTATCCATAACCATTTTGATGCCTTTGATAAATCGGATGCATTAGCTACTGTAATTTCTGCTCCAACGGGATACGGCAAGACAATAGCTATTTGTCAGTGGGTAACCCACAAGTTAAGTAAGGAAAATAGTGGCGATCTATTCTTATATCTCAATAGTTCATTTCTTTTAAGTTCGTTAAAAACGTCAGTAAATCTGGAATATTGGATGATGAAAATGGTGGGGCTCGATCCTTCATACGATTTTCAAGAATTATCTTTTAACCATGATGTAGACGAGGGTAAGTTTTATTTTGTTATTGATGGTTTTGATGAATTTATGTTCAATAAAAACCAGTTTGAGGTTTTAAAACATCTCTTGTTAGATATTCTTTCCATATATAAAACGAGCAAATGGTTTAAAATGGTGATCTTAATGCGTGATTCTACTTGGGTAAATTGGCATGAGCAGCTGGTGATTGATAAATCTTCCTGGTTTTTAGGAGAGATGAATGATCATGGTCAAAATTTTGGGTTACTCACAATTGCTGAGCTAAGTAAATTAATGCATATGGAGAGGCCCTTTACAGAGAGAGAGTTATTCGCTGATGATTTCTTGAAGTTAAGATACCCATTGTTTCATTTTTATTTTTATAAAAAATACAATACTATTATTAGGCATGCGCAGTTCAATGAAGTTTTGTTATATGAATTGGCTACCGATTATATGCGGCAGAATGTATTGTCTGGCAATCAGGCTTTACACAAATTGGAATTTATCTTTCATCTTTTAAGTAAGATGGAGTGGATAGCTGGAATTTATAAAGCTGATAAAGCTAAGATTGCCCTTCATCGGAAAGGGTTGATAAATACTTATTCTTCACTTATCCAAATAGGATTGATTTCTGAGTCGATAAGCAGTGCTGCGTTAGATAGAAGGGTCTATATAAAGTTTATCCACCATCACTTTCTGGGATGTTGTGTAGCTGCACTTATCCAGAAAGATAATCCTGATTTTAGCCTGATGAAATTAGAGTTCATCTTGCTGCACTGGGGTAAAGATGTGAAGTTAAAATTTTGTATATTGAAATGGTGCCTGTTTCAGATCAGGCGTTTAGAAACCCGGCAGGAATGGATTAAAGGTTACCAGGAAAATTTAGCCTCCGAAGATTTGATAGTGCTGCAGCAATTTATGTTGCAAATGGAGGTTTACGGGAGATAGCTGCATTATATGTTTACATAGCTATCGATGAAATTATACTGATGACCTGTTTACTTGTTCCAGGCTTTCTAAGATGAGTTTAGCTACAGGTATGTTTATATTACTTGCTCGCAGCTGATCGTCAACTGCATCCTGGAATAGCTTCGTAAGCAGGTCCCTGTTGGAAGTTAGATTTACCAGTATTGAAGACAATGGGAGCGGGGAAGCTGTGACCGGGTTATTGATTAAACCATTTTCTTCACTTAATAAGCTGAGAACTACCTTAAGATTGTTATCGAAACTTCCAAAGTTAGAAGAGGTATTCATCATGGCAGTTGTTGGCGTAACCCCGCCTTCTATTAAATCCCGTAACATATCTAAATATGGAATGCGTGTTCTTAATTCTATAGATGTGTGGATGTTATTAAGTAATCTTTCAGCTAATTCTGCTCCTTTATTCATTAGTGTAATTCTCTTTTTTTTAGCTGAATAAAGGTAGCATCTTAGGCCGAATAATGAAGCCCTGCATGCGTTTATAGATTCATAAATGCGATGCAGGGCATGTTAGTTTACAAATGAGACTTACAGGATTCCTTGTTTTATCATGAAATCCTTTTCATTATCAAGAATATTAACGTCATCTATAGCTGGAGCAGTTTTGATTCCTGTGATCAGTAATTCATCCATAATATCAACCAGGTTTTTGTAATTGGCACTGGAAGTTGGTTTGATAATAAGCACGATATCTCCGCCAGTTGATTGCTGTACTTTTCTTTTATTATCAAGGAGGGTTTTGCGGATTTGTGTGTAATTCTGAATCTGGGGAGCTGACTTGCCCGCTATACCCATATACCACGCTAATTTATTGTCTTTACCTAGTAATATGGTCATTGTTTTTGAGGCCCGGACGTCGATCCTTACCAAAGGATCTGTAACATCGGGTTTTGCAATATCCATTGCTGTAGGTTTGCTCAACGTGGTTGTTAGCATAAAAAATGTGATAAGCAGAAAGGCAAGATCTACCATTGCCGTTAAATCTACTTTTGGCAGTGCTTTTTTAGCTCTTACCTTTTTTTCTGTTTTGCCGCCGGAGGTGTCTAGTTCTGCCATGATTCTGATAAATTAAAATGGTTTAGATTTTAATTAAGGATGCAGTTTAGAGGTGATTTCCATAAATAAGATAATTCCTCTTTTGGTAAATTGGCTAGTCTTTAAACAGAATATACATGCGATAACCAGTTCGCTTCTAAAAGTTTCATCTGTTCGACAAGTTTAAACTATTCGACACTCAGTTAGAGGTTTACATCAATCTTCCTTTAACATCCTGGGAACCTGTATCACGATCTCTTTTATCCTTCACAGATTGCTTGCCAAAAGTATAATTAAGAGCCAGGGCAACGCTGCGGGTATCATTATAATAATTATCACGGATTTGAAGATCGCCCAGCTCGATGCGGTAACGGTCTTTGTTGCTTTTTAACAAATCTTGAGCCGATAGGGTAATGTTAAACGGACCTGCCGATTTTCTTAACCTTATTTCAGTATCAAGACGGTTGCCGATCCGGGTATTAACAATTGTGGAAGGAAAACTATTATTTACAATCAATGTGCCATACCATCCTGATTTCTTTGAAAAGGTGAAGCTTTGATTAGTAGCTAACAGGAGTACCATGCTTTGGTTATCAATAGTAATATCATTGGCATATTCGCCTTTAGAAAGCACATAACCCGTTAAAGCAGTCCCCGAAAACCGCCACCATGGCTTTAGCTGATTACTATAAGTAATCGTAGTAGAATAGCTGTATTTATTACCATAGTTAGTTTTTTTATTGATCAGGGTGTCACCAGAATTATAGGGCAGCGCATAGATTTCTCCAATCGTCTGTGCAGCGGCAAACTGGATGGTCAGGCTTCCTAATTTGCTGTTTAAACTATGCGTAAGTTCCTGGCGGTAGTATTTAACCGGTAAGAGGAACGGGTTGCCCTCAAAATAGGTCTGATCGGTAGTATAAGTTCTAAAAGGGTTTAAGTCCCAATAACCTGGCCTGGTTATCCGGCTGGTGACGGCAAGTACATAAGATGAATTGTTTTTAGTAGTATATTTTAGAAATGCGGTTGGAAATATATTTGTATAGTTTCTACTGGTGGGGGTTTTTTGATCGAGACCTATCTTAGAAATTGTATTTTCTAAACGAACGCCTAACTGGTAAGACCATACAGCGTTAATCTTGCTGTTCCAGTTCCCATATACAGAATTGATGTTTTCATTGTATTTAAAAGAGTTACTTTGGTCTGGGTCTGTTAACCAACTGTTATCAGCTATTGAATTTTCAAATAGAAAGCTGTTGTTTATAGTAGAAAAGGAAGATTTTGCCCCCATACTTAAAGTAGTAGTTTTACTCAGTGGCCAATCGAAATCTGCTTTAATTGATTGGTTGCTTATTTTTTGAGGAGATTCGGTTCTAAAAGTGTTGGACCCCAATAGTTCGCCGGGTGTACTGATAGCTACTGCTGTGGTCTTACTATTTGATCTGTTCCCGGAGCGGTATTCTAGTGCATCAATATCTATGCTTAGCTTTTTGCCAGAAGAATCGTGCTTGCCCTGATAGTTTAAGTTTAATGAATAGGTCTGTGAGTTGATATGATCTCTGTTATTGGTAGCCGATATCGAGTCGGTATCATCATAATTGTCGTTACTTAATGCGTTTCGTGTCTCTTTACGCCAGTTACCTGCATAGTCGAACAATAAACCTACCGTATGATCCTTATTCAATTCATAATCAGTGCCCAGGCTTGTGCCAGGATAAAGTTCCCGATAACGATTAGAAGAATTGATAGTCCGCCGTTGTAGTTGACGGCCGGTCTCTGCCGGATAAAAGATAGTTCTTTGACTTTGAGGCTTCCTGGTTTTGTTGCCCATATAAATGGTAGAATACACATTCCATTTTCCCTCGCGATTATTTAAATTAAGGCTGCCGGCTTGTGAATTAACGGCAGTCTGCCTCATGCTTAAAGCAGCGTTTCCAATTAATCCTTCTTCTTTACTTTTTTTGGTAACGATATTGATAATACCTGCCCCACCCTCGGCATCATACCTGCTTGATGGGGTGGTCATCACCTCTATTGCTGCTAAATTATCTGATGGCAAACCATTCAGGTATGCTTTAAGGGCTGTTCCGGTAAACACTTTTCTCTTGTTATTAATATACACAACTGCACCGGTAGTTCCGCTGATCTGAATAGCCCCATCTTCTGAAGTAGTAACCAACGGGGTTTTCTCAAGAACGCCCCAAACCGTATTTCCTATCGCCAGATCTGTACCCTCTACGTTAAACCTGAACCTGTCAATTTCTCTTTGAAAAATTGGCTTTTTCGCGGTAATGTTTACTTCAGACAACGTCTTGATCTCTTTCTTTTTTAATGTATCAGTTTTTACAGATACTTGTGCAGCAGCAGCTTGAAAGGCAAAAACAAGAAAAACGGTTTGTATAGGTTTGAACATAGCTTCAGGTAACACGCATCAAATGACGACGTTAGGTTGATGGAAGTTAATATAAATTTTCTCAGTTGGGAAAATATTATTCTCTGTCGCGGTTTATGTTACAAATGGTCAAATAAAAAAAGCCTGCTCATTGAAATGTGAGCAGGCTTTCTATACTGGTTAGTTTAATGCCTTATATAGATTTAGAATTTTCATTAGTGATTTAATTCATTGGTAAGGTAAAATAGAACGTAGAACCTACACCGATTTCACTCTCTGCCCAGATGCGGCCATTATGCCTGTCTATGATCTCTGAGCTTAGGTATAACCCAATACCAAATCCTGAAATGGTATGATTGGTTTCTGCGCGATAGTACCGTTCAAATAATTGAGGCACTTGTACTTTGTCTATTCCTGGTCCGTAATCTTTCACACTCACTTGTGCCATACCACCTATGATTTCACATTTTACGTCAATATCCCTATGGTTAGGTGCATATTTTATAGCATTGCTCAGCAAGTTAGATACCACATTGCTGATTTTGTCGTAATCACCAGATAAAGTAATAGGGACCTCACAAGTACATTTGATCACGTGACTAGTGGTGATCACCATTGTTTCTTCAATTACGGCATGGATGAGTTCATCTAATCTTAACGAACTTTTGTTCAGTACAATTTTACCGGACTCCAAACGGGAAATATTAAGGAACCCATTAATCATCGTAGTCATTTTCTTTACTTGTTTCCCTGCGGTTGCCAAAGCACCAGCAGTAAACTTATCTCCCTTACCATCAGCTTTTGATTGCAGGAGCTGTATATATCCATTTAGTGAAGTTAATGGCGTTTTTAATTCGTGGCTGACCATTCCAATAAAATCATTTTTACGCTGTTCATCTTTTTTGAGTTCAGTAATATCCATCACAAATCCAGAAAAAGTCCTAAAGCCGTCTTCGCCATTCTCATTAATCTTGCCGAGCGATCTTAACCAGATGATCTCTCCATCATTAAATCTTTTTTGTGAATAGGTAATATCATAATCACCGCCACTTAAAATCGCTTTTTCTATTTCTTCCACTATTTTGTCGCGGTATTCTTCTGTAACCTGTGCAATAGCCTGATCATAAGTCATGCTCCCGGTGCCCTCATAACCAAATAACTTTGCCAGCATTTGATTGTATTTTAAACTTTTGGTTACCGGATCTATATACCATGAGCCAAGTTTTGCCGCCTCTATGGCTAAGCGCATCATTTCTTGTGCCTTCTCTAGTTCTAGCTTAATAGTAAACTGTTCTGTAATATCGCTGGCTACTTGCAAAATACGATCTGTTACTCCATTTTGATTTCTTAGCGGTTTGTAGATCAAGTTAAAGTACTTCTCGGTCTCCTTACCGTTGATAATGATCCTGGCTTTGCTGGCGTTACCGTAATAAGTTTCTCCAGTGGTAATCACATCATCCAGTATTTGCAAAAAGGGCTGGCCTTTGAGCTCGGGCATAGCTTCAGCTAGCGGCATTCCTTGAATTTTATTGGTTTTGCCCCAAATTTCGAGCATTTTATCATTTACAACATCAATTACCAAATCGCGGGTTTTAAAGATATTGATAGCTACTGGTGCCTGCTCAACCAATAAACGGAACCTCGATTCGCTTTCTGCCAATTCAGATACTTTGCTGACCAGGTTCACTTGCGATTCGGCCAGTTCTTCATTGATGACAATCAATTCTTCGTTGGAGGCAGTCATTTCTTCATTGATAGCTGCCAGCTCATCGTTTAATTTTTGCAGTACAATCTGGCTTTCTTCTAATTGCTGGCGGGCTTCTACTTTATGGGTTACATCGATAACGGTAGCCAGAACTCCAGATACGGTGCCATCAAGATCTGTTAAAGGTTGGTAATAGTAGTCTACATAATATAAACGCTTCCCATTAACTTTGTTAAAAACAACTGGTTTTTCTTTGTTGATGATGGTTTCGCCAGTTTCTAAAACATGTTTCCACTGATTGGGGAAAGGCTGACTCGTCAATTCTGGAAATATTTCGAGCATTGGCCTGCCTAAAACTTCTTCTTCTGTTTTGTTCCAGAAGGATAGCAGTGCTTCATTCGTAACTTCAATTACTTGATTTGGGCCACGTAACACGACAACAGGAGAGGGGAGTTGGTGTAAGATGTTATCCAGTTTCTGTTCGCTATAGATTAGTTTTTTTATGCTCTCTGCCAGGTCACTTGTACGCTTGTTTACTCTTTCTTCTAATTCATTATTGAGCTTACTGAGGCTCGCCTGCGCTTCCTGGTATTCTTCGTTCATTGCACTTAGCTCTTCATTTGAGCTTGCTAATTCTTCATTTAGTGCTTGCTCTCTTTGTAATGCAGCTTCCTTTTCAACTGCATAACGCATGGCTTCCCGACCCAGAAAACGATCTGTTACGTCAATTGCTGTATGTAAGATACAATAGGTTTGTCCCTTGCTATCTTTAATTGCACGGTATTCAAAATCGAAATATACCGTTTGTATTTTACCATTTATATTGAGATCGGCGGGGGTATCTGTTCCTGATATGGTGAGTCCTTCACGCCATACGCGCTTAAACATATCGATAAACGGTTGCCCTTTCAATTCTGGCAAGGCCATTTCCAGAGATTTGCCAATTACACTGCGGTCTTTATCCCATATCTGCAGCATTGCATCATTGGCTGTCTGTATAATAGCATCTTCAGTAACGTGGATAGCTGTAGCTGTTTTTGTTTGGGTGTATACTTCTAGTAGCTGCTCATTTGTTAAAAGGGGCACGGATAGGCTCATTGCAATGTTTTTAGATACAAATATGTATAAATTATAGAATTTATTCAGCTCGTTAAAAATATTAAAAAAAGGTTTAGGGAATACAACAAGGCACTATTAAAATAGTTTTTTAGGTTGTGCTGCTTAGCTTTAACTTAGCTATCCTTAACCTGTTTAAGTACTTCGATCAGCAGCTTTAATTCCATAGGTTTCGATAAATAATCATCCATGCCTGCTGCAATACATTTATTTTTATCCTCGGGCATAGCATTGGCAGTCATTGCAATTATTTTGGGCTGTACAGCAAAAGTGGAGCGGATAACTTTTGTCGCTTCAAGACCATTCATCACCGGCATCATGATATCCATTAAAATCAAATCATAATTATTCTTCGCGGCTAAATTTACAGCCTCTTTACCGTCATTTGCTGTAGTTACCTCGTAACCAAGCTTTTTAAGCACTATAGTAGCTAGTTTAAGATTGATTGGGTTGTCTTCTACCAATAAGATTGCCAAAGGATAACTTAACGCGAAGTTTTCCTTTAGTAGTTCCTGAGGATCTTTTGTGCTGTCTTTTTCTGCTTGCTGTAAGATAACCGGCGCCTTACATACAGCAGTTTCTATCTGGAAAGAGAAAGTAGAGCCTTCGTTTACTGTACTTTTTACTTTGATCGTGCCTTTCATGAGGTTAACCAGCCTTTCACTGATCACCAACCCCAGGCCTGTCCCTTCGTACCTGCGGGTATCAGAGGAGTCTATCTGGGAGAATGCTTTGAATAATTGGGATTGTTTTTCTTCGGGGATGCCTATCCCGGTATCACGGATTTCGAATAGCAGGGTTACTTTTTGCTCATGGGCAGCAAGCTGGGTTAGACAGAGGCGAACCTCCCCCTGGGGAGTGAATTTTAAGGCATTGTTAACTAGGTTGATCAGCACCTGTTTTAAACGTAAGGGATCGCCAATCAATCTATCTGGTAAAACAGGATCTATTTCATAGACAAGATTTATACCTTGTTCCCTCGCTTTATTAGCAAAAAGATGGATTACGTCTCCGATACATTTGCGGAGATCAAAACTTTTTTCTTCGAGCTGCATATGGCCAGATTCAATCTTAGAGAAATCGAGCACATCGTTAATCACATTCAATAAAGATTCTCCACTTGTCTTGATCACATTAACATAATCTGCCTGTTCTGGCGTTAAGCTGGTTTCTCCCAATAAGGAAGTCATCCCGATCACGCCGTTCATTGGCGTCCGGATTTCGTGGCTCATGGTAGCTAGAAAAGTACTTTTTGCCTGTGCTGATTTTTCTGCATCGTTCCTTGCATCAACAGCAGTCTGATGAGACAATTTAAGTTCCAGGTTAAGGTCTTCCAGCGATTCCTGGTAAGCCCGTCTATCGTGGATCTGTGTGAGCATACTTAGTTGCAAAATGCTGTATTTGTTCAGGTGATAAGACCAGAGCCCGCAGATAAAAAATATTACGATAGTCAGCAACAAGTGGATAGTCATAGTTTGAATCTCAATGTAATCCACATTGGTGAAAAACACCTCTTCATACCCCGCACTTTGCAAATAATTAAGTGCCAGATGATGAATGAAAACAAACACTAAAATAGGGATTTGCAGTTTCCAGTTTTGATAGGTTATTAAAATAGCACTGCCGATAAAAGCGAAAAAGTGCATTTCGAACATGCCATGCATTTGGTAGATAAACTGAGCCATAAATATGCCCAGACAAACGCTTAATACATATTGGTACAGATTGGATGCAGGCAGCAGCCATTTGGTAGAATAGTAGGCTAAGAGTGCAAGGCCACCGACACCAATAGCGATAGCATAAGTATCGTAAAAGGTCGCCAGCCCCAGGCCAGCTATAAAAAAAGCGATCAGAAAATAATTGATCAGTTTGTCTGATCTGGTTTTAACATTAAACCGATAGTCGTCTATAATATATTGACCTTCGGAAAGCTGTGTCTTTATATTTATGCTTGCCATTTACTTTTCACAATTTGGGAGGGTACAGCCATAGGCTGTAAGTGCATAACGATCGAATTTTACCGGGCCGGTTTTGTGCATTAAGCTTTCTATGGCCATTTGTGCATAACTGGTTTTTTGGTCTGTACAGTACCTTGTTTTATTGTAATTTCCCCTATAGTACAAGGTTTGATTTGTATTTAAAATTACAGCCTGCGGTGTAGAATATACGCCGCTGGCGATGGCAAGTGTGTGATCTGAAATAACAGGAACATCGATGTTAAAGCGTTTTTGTATTTCTTTTGCAGTATAAGGCCGTGATGCCACTACTACGATTGCAAAGTTTACCTGACCATGGTATTCTTTTACCAATGATTTAAAGTGATCGATATTAAACCTGGAACAGGCACAGTCCGGATTAAAGAAATGAAGAAAAAGCGGGCGGTTATTTTTAAAAGTTAGTGCAGCATCTAAAGGGATTTTTTTGCCAGTAGGTACAGCCTTGTAAGTTGAGGGTACAGGGGTTGGTAAAGCATAGATAAATTGGTTGTGCCAGAATATACCAGATATAATGGCCGTCAAAAAAATCAACCAGACGGTAGCTATAAGTTTTTTCATTTAAGAGGTGACGTATTTGATATGAAATACGATGGATATATATTAAGTGTACATATAAACGGATTAAACCGTTAAACAGATTTTACAAAAACATTTTTTGTGAGGGGAATGAAGATAAAGAAAAATGTAATCCATGACTATTTTGTGCCGCCAATTGTTTGTATATTATGGTCCCATACACATCGTATGGCATACTATTTATTTACTATGGATAATAGAAGATCATTTTTAATCAAAGCAGGACTGCTAAGTGGTGCTGCAATGACCGCTGGTTCGCAACTTGGTTCTGCAATGGAACTGTTCCTGCCAAAAGGGGTAAGCAAAATCGGATTGCAGCTGTATACGCTTAGGGATGCACTGGGCAAGGATGTAAGAGGTACGATCGGTAAAGTAGCCAAAATCGGCTATAACCATGTAGAAACTTTTTATGGATACCAGCCTGATCAGCCTGCAAAGTTTTGGGGATTGACGGTGAAAGAGCTAAAGGCACTGTTAGTAGAAAACAAGCTGGAGACACATAGCGGGCATTATCAATTAAACGACTTCCTGACTGTCGGGAATGGCGATGATAAGGCATTAAAAAACCAAATTGAAATTGCCGCCGAATTAGGGCAGCAATACCTCATCGTACCTATCCCGCCACTAAATATCTGGGATAAAATGACCAATCGCGATTTCGAATTTATGGCATCACAGCTAAATAAAGCTGGAGAGCTTTGTGCGAAATCTAATCTGAAAGTTGGCTACCATAACCATTTCTGGGAGTTCCGGACGTTGGCAAACGGACAAAAGGGCTATGATATTTTACTAAAGGGCACCGATCCAAAACTGGTAACGTTTGAAATGGACCTGTTCTGGATTGAGAAATCTGGAGTAGACCCAATGACGTATTTTAAACAAGACCCGGGGAGGTTCTCTATGTGGCATGTAAAAGATATGGATAAGGCGAATACAGCAAAGATAACTGGGCCGGGTATGGATGATAAACCATCAATGGACGTCCTGAAAGGGATCAGTTATGCAGAAGTAGGTACCGGGAATATCGGCTACACGGAGATCTTTAAACACCAGCAGGAATCAGGATTGAAATATATCTTTGTGGAACAGGATGTGATTAAAATAGATCCATTTGTAAGTATCACAGAAAGCTATACTTATATTAAGCGTAACCTGATCAAATAAGCTATACAGAGGATATACTTATTCTGCTTCTGCCTGTTTGATGATTGTTGTAACAACTTCATTGAGCTCCTGGGTAGAAATAATCAGGTATTTAAGTATATCCTCCTTTTCATCTGCGGAGAGCGGACGTGATAAAAGATCGCTCAGGCTCATTACACGGGCAAGCGGGGCCCTTACCTTATGGCTCTGGATCCACGCAATATGTTTCAATCGTTTATTTTGTTCTTCGATATCATTAACGTAGCGTATACGCTCTGTAATGTCGGTAGCCAAGACAAGGCGACCCAACTTACCATTGATTTCTATCGGATTGCTGCGCACTTCTACTGGAAAAGCTTTGTTGTTTTTTTTAATATGGATGGCAATACCTTTAAAATCGAGGTTTCCCCGACGGTTAGCGGCGATATTTTTGTGTAAAGCCGCTAAGTCGCTTTTAGGATAAATCTTATCGATAGTCATATCCAGAAATTCTTCTCTGCTAAAACCATAATGTTTAACAGCAGCATCGTTTACCTGTAAAAAGCATAAAGTGCTGGTGTCGTATACCCACATTGGAATAGGATTGGAAGAAAATAGATAACGGTAATAATCTTCAGATTCCTGTAGTTTGTTAACCAGGACTTGTTTTTCTAATATTTCATCGGCCAGTTGTCCTTGCAGTTCACTTTCCTGAATAATGATTTTTTCGAGCCTTCGTATTACCCGTTGGATCAATACCAGGCACACTAAATTGATGAATAGCAGATTTGACGCGTAATTTAGCCAGGAAAGCGTATTAAAAGTCTGCTGTAAAGGAAAACGGACAGGTTTCAGGTAGATCAACAGCGCAATGGCTAATACAATAATAAGATTAGCCAGAAATGAATAATAAATCCGGTTATCCTTAAAAAGAAAAACGGTAAATATGCAAGTACAGGTGAGATAATGTATTCCAGGACCGGATGCCCCTTGTACAAAAAGCAGTACCAGCGCAAAGAGGTAGAGCATCACCAATACAAAGACTTTCTTAAAGCTTACCGACAAACCTTTGTAGAGCAGGACGCTGCAGAGAAAAATATAAAAAATGATGTCAAATGTAGGGAGAAAAGGGGTGTAGTCTAAGTAACCAAGAACTATACGCGGAATAAATACCAGCAAGCTGACTGGCAAAAGATAAGTGATAATCTTTACAAAAGATAGCTCACGCCAGTAACTTACGTCAGACTCATCCTGCTGAATAGGGATGGCCATCGTATGGTGAATATACGCTATATAGCGCGCCCACCAACCTAGCAATAATTGTTGTAAAGATTGTTTCATCTGGCATTATATCTTGTTCTTCTAATCGGCTGAATAACTGACAATTTAACGAATTCAGTTGGATTAGTATAACATTTTAGCCTATTGTTTTATCCATAGTTTTAACGGGTCGCCGGTGATATGTTTTACACTTTTGTAATCTGCCGGTAAATACCCGTCAGGGCAATGAAAAGTGGCTACCCGCGTACCTGTCGGTTTATATTCTAGCAATTCGTAAAACTGGTTAAGATATTCCTCATATATTTCTACCGAAGTAGTCACCAGATTGTCTATAGGTTTATAATGAAAGAGGTTTTCGCTAAAAGAATTATATAAATAGAAATGATCGAAATTATCCATATCTAATTCGTTAAAATTTGCATTGATAAATTTGACGTTTAGGACATTTGTCGCACTTTGGGTAATTATTGCCTCGTCTATCAAAGCCTTTCGCTGTTCTACTCCACTAAAAAAAAAATCAGGGAAATAATAGCCAGCCACCAGGCAAAATTTTCCTGTACCGCTCCCAATATCCAGTATACTTTTTCCCTCACCACCGCAAAGATGAAAAGCTGCCTTTTTTGCTATCTCTATGGGGGTCCAATGGATAGATGATAATTGTCTTGCCCTTAATGAATACAAACTGTCGAATGCAGCATCACTTGAAAAAGTTTCATTCATTGTTAAAATACTAATATTTGCACCTTATTTATGCAATTATGAATAGAAATTATGGTTTTAAAGAAAAATGGAGTAACTTTTGCTAATTTATAACTAAATCTTTAAAAGTATATGTCGACAACCAAACCTTCCCTGGTTATTCTTGCCGCTGGTATGGCGAGCCGTTATGGTGGGAACAAACAAACAGAGTCATTCGGTCCCTCTGGAGAGACCATCATGGAGTATTCTATTTATGATGCAATAAAAGCCGGATTCGGTAAAGTAATCTTTATTATCAGAGAAGAATTTTCAGTTGCATTTAAAGCTAGCATCGAACCTAAATTAAGTGGTAAAATTGAAACAGACTACGTTTATCAATCACTGGAAAGTTTTAGTGGTGGCAGGGCCGTACCTGAAGGCCGTACTAAACCATTTGGAACAATGCACGCGTTGTTATGCTGTAAAGATGTATTAGATGCCCCTTTTGCAGTAATCAATGCAGATGATTTTTATGGATTTGATGCCTTCAAACAATCATTCGATTTTCTGACTAAAGAAATTGAGGCAGGAAAATATGCTTGTATCGGTTACGAACTTAAAAACACTTTAAGTGATAATGGATCTGTTACACGCGGCGAGATCAATGTAAATGAAAAACAGGAGATCGTAAGTATTACAGAACGTAAAGAAATATATAAAAAAGAAGGAAGAGCTTTTACTAAAGAAGCAGACGGTGACGTTGAACTGGCTTTAGATACTAAAGTAAGTATGAACTTCTTTTGCTTTACACCAGAATTTGTAAACTGGTCTGAAGAAGAATATTATAAATTTCTGGATGCTAACAAAACTGAATTAAAGGCGGAATTCCTGATCCCTGAAGTAGCTGATATTTTAATTAAATCTGGTAATGGTATAGTTAAAATGATCCCTACAGCAGCAGTTTGGTTTGGTGTAACTTTTAAAGAAGATGCACCAGTTGTGAAAGCGGCCTTACAGCAGTTAGTTGATGAGGATGTTTACCCTGCTAATCTTTGGACAGCATAACCTATGTTCTCTTTTAAGCCATATTGGTGGAAGGTTCAAAGCCTGATTGAACAGGCTGTACTCAAAAATGCAGACCCTTCGGAGGAAGAGCATGTTTTTTGGAGAAAAAAACTTTTCACCAATATGATAAGCTATGGTTTTATCGTTAGTACTATAGGATTTGTTTCTTCAATGACATTTGGCATTTTTGCAAACAATGTTATCGTACAATGGTTCAACATCATATTTATACTTGCTTTATTATATGTTATTTTCAATAAAAATATCGTGATACAAACCAGGAAAATACTGGCACTATTTCTATTATATGTGCTTGCTGTGGTTTATATCGCAGTGCTGGGTTCTGAAGGGCCGGGTGTACTATACCTGATCATTATTACAATATTTTCTGCAATGATTTTCCCCAGACCGGCAGCTTACTGGCTTGTTGGTTTAAATGTGGTGATTTGTGCAGCTTTTGGTGCTGTTATCCAATATAAGTTATTTGATAGCCCGTTGCTGGACAGTTATGATCTTCCGCTTTGGGCTTCTTATTCTGGTAACCTGATTTTTGTAAGTTTAATCAGTGTGATGTTGGTGAGCAAAGTGCTCAACGGATTGGAGCAAACCATCCAGAAGGAAGCTACACTAGTTTCTAAGCTTGATGCTTCTGAAAAATATTACAGGAATACCTTTGAGGCAAATCCGGTACCTATGTATGTTTTTGACATGGAGAATGGCCGTTTTCTGCATGTGAATGATGCGGCTTGTGCCAAGTACGGGTATACCAAAGAAGAGTTCCTGGCTATGAATATTGTCGATATCAGGCCGCAAACGGAAAGCAGTAAGCTGTTTGATATGAACAGCAAAATTAAATCAAGGGATTATTCGGGGATAATGATACATCTGAATAAGGAAAAACAGCTGTTTCCGGTGGAAATTGAGACCAACCTCATCAGATTTGAAGAAAGGGATGCGAGGTTAGTGATGGCTACCGATGTTTCTGAAAGAATCAACTATATTGAAAAAATTGAGCGCCAGAACAAAAACCTGAAGGAGATTGCCTGGATGCAAAGTCATATGGTGCGTGCGCCTTTGGCAAATATCATGAGCTTAACTGAATTTCTGATCAAGTACCCGGGAGAAGATACCCAAGAAACCCTTACTTTTTTACATGACTCTTCTGAGAAGCTGAATATGGCGATTAAGTCTATTGTAGGACAGGCGGAGGGGACGAAATTAACTGGCTAACTACCCTTTAAAGGTAATACTAAACGTAGTGCCTTCATTTACTTTACTGCTTACTTCGATCTTACCGCCCAGAGAGGTTACTTGTGATTTGGTAATAAACAGACCGACCCCATTTCCATTTACATGACTGTGGAAGCGCTGGTGAAGACCAAATAATTCGTCTTTGTTCGCATCCATATTTATGCCTATTCCATTATCAGAAAATGTGAGTATACAGTTGTTTTGATCGTCTTTTAAGAGGTTTATATTGACTTCTAGCAATCTGTTCATATCCCTGTATTTGATCGCATTCGATAACAAGTTGGTGAGTATGCTTTCCATATAGCTCTTATTAAACAGGACATGTGTACAGTCAAATTTATAAGTCAGCGTTATGCCAAGCTGCTCAATTTGTTCGGTAAAGGAGGAACATACTTTTTCAAATATCTCGCTGAAATCTATCCTGGCTACCTCTACTCCGTTTTTCTCTTTAAGGTTTAGGATATGGGTAAGGTCAAGTATGGTTTCGCTCAATCTATTAGTCGCACTTTTAAATAGTTTTACAATACCTTTATTATATTCATCGAGCAGGTCTTCTTCTAAAATGTTTATTAATCCGGTAAGATTAGAAAGCGGTGTTCTTAAATTATGTGAGATGATATAGACAAACTGATCCAGCTCCAGGATTCTCCTGGAAAGCTCATTAACCAGTAACTGCTGTTCTTGTCCGGCTATTTTACGGGAAGTGATATCGCGGAATTTGTAGACAATTGCGCGTATGCGCTCGTCTTCTAAAAAGTTCGTCGCAGTTCCTTCTACCCATTCATATCCCCCTTGTTTATTGATGTACCGAACCTCGAAATTAACGGGTGGGCAGCCGTTGGCGAGGAGCTCTTCCAGCTGTTGGCCGGTTGCAGGTAAATCGTCGGGGTGAACAATATCCCGAAGGTTAAATTGTGTATACTCTGTTTTGCTAAATCCAAATAGCAACTCCACCAGGGAAGATGCATGAATAATATCTCCATTTTTCGTTGTGAAAAATGTGAGCTCATGACTTTTTTCTATAAAATTGAGGAAGTCACTATTGATTCCAATATGCCCTATCATATTTAGTCGTATTATATGTGGTAGGCTACACCTAAGGTTTTGTCTACTAATGGTTTATTCACTCTAAAATATTCAAACATCCTGACAATTTTTGTTTTTTTTTGTTAATGGTAAATATTTTGGGACATGTTATTCACAATTATAAAATTTTAATGAACAAAATGGATAACTGTTTAATTGGAGGCGGGTTTAAATGTGGATAAAAAATTCTATCTTGGATTTAAGATAAAAGCAGGATTTTCTTTTTTAAGAAAAGATTCAATCTTATAACTAGCTTTGTATCGTCAAAATTGTTGATCTGAACCCGCTTATGATTAATTTACCATCACTTGAAAATGAAGCTGACAGACTTGCTGCGCTTTATGTGTTGGAAATTCTGGATACTGTAGAAGAAAACGAGTTTGATAATATCGTTAGGCTTGCCTGTATCATTGCACATGTACCAATTGCGGCAATTACCTTTGTGGATAAAGACAGGATATGGTATAAGTCGCAATTAGGCATTGGCGTCAGGGAAACAAAAAGGGACAATGCAGCACTTGAAAAATATACTTTTTTAGTGTCTGTGCCTATTATAGTAAATAAAGATCTTGTGGTCGGACATTTAAGTGTGGCAGGGCCGCAGGCGATGACGCTTAGCCAGGACCAGCACAATGGGTTATCCCTGCTTTCGGAGCAGATCGTAACTTTGCTGCAATTGCGGTTGCCGGTAATCAATAATAGCATTAAAGAGTTTTACGAAAGCATTCTGAACAATATCCCAACAGATATTGTAGTTTTTGATGCTGAACATAGGTACCTTTTTGCAAATCCCGGAGCCATCAAAAATGATGAATACCGTAAGTTTATTATTGGTAAAGACGACTTTGAATATGCAGCATACAGGAACCGTGACCGGGAGATTGCTGTTGCCAGGCGTGCGCGATTTCTGGAGGTGAAAAATACTGGTAAAGCTATCGTATGGGAAGAAACGATGAAAGACCCTGATGGTAATAGTATCACTTTTCTGCGCAGGATGTTCCCTATGCATGATGAGCAAGGTAATTTTATTATGGTAATTGGCTTTGGTGTGGATATTACAGAGCGTAAAGCGCTGGAAGAAAAACAAACGCTGATTATGGAGCAGCTCGCTACGCAGAATACCCAGCTGATAGATTTTTGTAATGTGGTTTCGCATAATCTGAGAGGACCGCTGATCAATATGGCTATGCTGACAGAATTTATCCAGGACGAGCAGGATATGGAGCAGCAGAAAATTATGGTTTCGAAACTAGAGCCCGTCATCGAAAATCTTAAGAATACATTTAACGAACTTGTGGAGTCTATACAAATCAGGCAAGACGGCAACATAAAATCTGACAAACTCATTTTTAATACCTGTCTGCAGGAAACCCTTGATTCTTTATATGTAGAGGTCAATAAAGCCAAAGCAAAGATTATAGTGGATTTTGAGGAAGCACCTGCAGTATTTTATCCGCATAAATACCTGGCGAGCATTTTCTATAACCTCATCAGCAATGCGATAAAATATCAGAGTCCGGAACGCCAGTTGTCGCTTAACCTGGCTTCTAAAGTAAAGGAAGGTAATATTGTACTTACAATTCAGGATAATGGCCTGGGAATTGATATGGTTAAACATAGGAATAACCTCTTTAAAATTGGTAAAGTATTCCACCGTCACCCCGATGCGAAAGGCTTAGGTTTGTTTATGACTAAAACCCAGGTAGAGGCTATGGGCGGTAAAATATGGGTAGAAAGTATGCCTGATGAGGGGGCTAAATTCTCCATAGAGTTTATAAATCAAAATTTGAACTAGTAATGAAGAAGGTTTATCTCATTGACGATGATGATATTTTTGTTTTTCTTACGAAGAAAACGATCTTAAAGGTAGCCGCAGATGTAGATGTTGAAGTCTTCTCGGACGGTTTGCAGGCGATTACGCATCTTAAGGAAGTTAAAAATGATCCAGAAAAATTGCCGGATATTATCTTTTTAGACCTGAATATGCCTGTAATGGACGGATGGGAGTTTCTTGCTGAATATCAGCATGTCCGCCCTTCTCTGGCCAGGAAAAATCAATTATATATTGTGTCGTCCTCTATCTCCCCCCATGAGATGGAACGTTCGAGAAATATAAGCGCTGTTTCGGAGTTTATTATTAAACCTTTAGTCAAAGAAAAGTTTCTCGAAATACTGGAAAATCTATAAATTAGTTGGATGTTTCAACAGCATTCCATTGACTTGGATATTTTAAAAAAACGCGCTTTTAATTTAAGATGGGCCACGGTGCCAGAGGGTGTTATTCCGCTTACTGCTGCGGATCCGGATTTTCGAAGTGCACCAGAAATTGCAGAAGCAATTATCAGATTTACCAAAGATAGATATCTTTCTTATGGGCCACCGGCAGGTCTGCCAGAGTTTAAAGAAAGCGTAGCTTCCTATTTTTCTGTTAAGCGACAGATACCTGCGCTCCCTGAATTTATTTTTCCTGTAGATAGTGCTGCTTTTGGTATTTATCTAACCTGCAAGGCCTTTCTTAACGTTGGTGATGAAGCGATTATTTTTGATCCTGTGGATTTTCTCTTTAGGTATGCTACTGAAGCTGTAGGAGGAGTGGCCGTTCCTTTTTCTATTCCGCCAGGCCCGGCGCCTGTTGATTTCGAAAGGCTAAAAGGTTTAATTGGCCCGAAAACCAAAATGATATGTTTGTGCAATCCGTTAAATCCGACGGGTAAAGTATTTACAAAGGAGGAGCTGCTATTATTAGGGGAGCTTGCCTGTAAGTTTAACCTGATTATATTATCGGATGAGATCTGGAGTGATATTATTTATAACCCTTTTGTATATACCAGCATTGCCTCTTTAAATGAAGAGATCAGAAACCAGACGGTTACTGTGACCGGCTATAGTAAGTCGTACGGACTTGCCGGCTTGCGGATAGGTGCTGTAATGGCGTCTAACCAGGCGCATTACGATCGTTTATTTGAAGTTTCTTTACATAATTCTACCATACATGGTGCTAATGTCCTTTCGCAGATTGCGGCGACAACAGCATTGAATGAATGCGGCTATTGGCTGGATGATTTTGTTGCACATTTACAGCAGATGCGGGATTTATGTGTGCGGGAATTAAATGCGACGCATGGTTTTAATTGCATTGCACCCGAGGGATGTTATGTTGCTTTTACCAATATTACAGGAACAGGGAAAAGCAGTAACGAAATCCACCGGCTTTTATTAGAGCAAGCTAAGGTTGCCGTTGTTCCAGGCGCAAAACAGTGGTTTGGAGAGGGGGCCGAGGGATATATCAGGATGAGTTTCGCTACTTCAGAAGAAATTTTAGGAGCAGCATTATACAGGATAAAAAGTACGATCAACTCTTTATGAAGGTAGTAATTTTAGGCGGCGGTATTGCCGGCCTGTGCATGGGTATCTACCTTCATCAAAACAATATAGAAGTTACTGTCAATGAAAGAAAAATACATGCTGCTGTTGGCGGACATGCTTTTTTGATGCACCATGATGGTATTGCCGTACTTAAAGAACTGATTGGGGACCGTGCCTGTGAGATCCCCGGTAAACTAATTGATAATTTTATTTTTAAAAACCCTGATGGGAGCATAATTGCGGAGAAATACCTGGAAGACTGGCATTGCTTTAAGCGTACCGGGCTGCTTGATTGTTTAATAGGCTTGTTGCCACCAGAGCAGATGATTGACAACCATGTGTTTTCCCATTTTATATATGATGGGGACAAGATTGTGGCTGCTGCTTTTTTAAATGGGGATTTGGAATATGGGGATATCTTTATTGGCGCAGATGGTGCAAATTCTGCTGTGCGAAAAGAGATTATTGGTGAGGTAGACTTTTTACCGGGTAAGGTAAGGGAGGTGGTTGGCATTGTCCATCATCCTGAGTTCGCAAGTTTGTTCCAGGGGAAATTCACGAAGTTTCAGCACAGCAGCAAAGGGCTTTCTTTCGGCTTAATCCCGACTTCCGAAACGGATGTAGTTTGGTTTATGCAGTATGATCCTTTGGATGGAGATGTGCCAGAAGGGGTAGAAAACCGTGGTACACCAGTTTACTATGAACAGCTTCGCCAATTGTGCTTAAACAACTTAAACGATTTTCCAGCTGAAGTAAAGGCCGTGTTGGCAGTAAATGATTTTAGTACGAGTTATATTTGGAATACACGGGATTTTGATTTGCTGCCAGAGTTTCATTGTCAGAATGTAGTACTCATAGGGGATGCGGCACATGTAGCGCTTCCTTTTACCAGCGCAGGAACAACAAATGCAATGGTCGATGCAAAAGTATTAACAGCCTGTTTACTAGCTTATCCTGAAATTGATCTGGCTTTTAGTGCGTATTATAGAACAAGAGCTGCAACAATAGGCCAGCATGTAAAATTAGGGCGTGAATTAAGGGATGCTTTCCTTCATCCTGCAGCTATATTTGCGCTTCCCCTGATTGGGGAACAGGTGACATAAAATTTGTTTTTTACTTGTGTTCATTCTGAAGCAATGAATGAACGGAATGAATGGTCTAAGGGATGGCGGTATTCCGTAACTTTATTTTAAATCGTTTGAGTGGACGATAATTAGTAGAATAAAGGAGGGATATACCATGATCAAAGTAGGAATTATCGACGTCAATCAGCAGAGCAGGGGCATGATGCGGGTGATGCTGGATCACCACAATCAATATAATCTTAAGGTTACATTGGAAGCCAGCTCTATGTTCGAATGCAAAAAAGTACAGCCTTCTCAGGAGCCCAATGTGTTATTGCTGGATATTGAGGAAAATGGAATTGATGTAATCCTGGAAATTTACCGCAAATTCCCTAATACCAATGTAGTAGTATATAGCAATATTCAAGATCATATTAGTGTATTGGCTTGCGTAAAAGCGGGTGCAATGGGCTATCTGACTAAAGATACCTGTGTAAATGAGGTGATCTCTACCATCGTAACCACTTATAAGGGGGGATCTGTTTTTAGTCCTTCCATCTCCAGGAATGTCATACGGCAGGTACAGCAAACAGTAGATTATCAATCTAATCTGAGTTTAAGGGAGCGCCAGATAGTTGAAGGTCTTAAAAATGGGCTGAGCTATAAATTAATAGGTTATAAATACGGGATTTCGCTGGATACGGTACGCCAGTATATCAAAAGAACGTATAAAAAACTGAATATTAACAGCAAAGGCGAATTGCTTGCCCAGTTTAAATAAAGATCGGTTTGCTGATCTTTTCTATTTCTGCAGCCAGTGTTACGCTTATATAGGTTGATGTACAAAAACCACTTTATTAAGGTATTCGGTTTTATTCTTTTTTGCCAGTTATTTACGCTTAGTGTAACCGGACAGGTGAGATATGCTTTTTTGCGTGATACGATTGGAATTAAAGGCGGGGAAACTTTTGCAAATAGCTTAAAGGTTTCTAATGGGTATAGCCAGAAAATAGTACTTAAGAACCCGGAAAAAGGGCTTAAGGGAATGCTGTCTTTACCAGATAGCATGGTGCTTTTAGCTGGGGAAACAAAGACCTTTCCAGTGAAATATATTGCTGACAGGCAAACTATAAAAAGTAACATCCAGGCATTTTCAGTTAATCTGGTCTCTATGCAGGGAGGATTAGTGGTACAAAAATCTGCAAAATTTATGACGCTGCTAAAAAATGTTGGCGGGTTAACGATTGGAACGGAGAATGATGAAATTTATCTAAGTCAGCTTAGTAATCAGGCACAAGTAGTTGTGCGTTGTGCAAATACGGGTTATGTACCGGTTACTTTCCGGTTATTGCTTTCCGGGATCCCGGATGGATTAGAATTTACCGGACAAACCATGAACCTGACTTTGCAACCTGGATCACAGCAACTGCTGCCTTTTTTAGCTAGAAATAAGACAAGCGGACGTATATCACCGGATTTTACGGTGACTATACAGGCGCTGGATGATCAGAATAACGAGTTAGCGATTAAGGTGATCCGTATTATAAATGTGAGCAGTGAGAGAAGGATGAATTCTGGCATTGGCCAGTTTGGTGGCAATGCTGCCAATAGTATTGCTTTGCGCTATGCTAGCCTCTCAAATTCTACTACTATTTATCAGTTACAAAGTAATGGAAGCATAGAGATGGGGAAAGGGGCAACGTTAAAGTATCAGGCTAATGCCGATCAGTACCGGCAGATAGATTATAATGGACTTAATATTTACAATACGTTTGTTGATTATCAAGCGAAAAAATGGGGGGTTAAGGTTGGTAATATCTATGAAAACTTAGATTTACAGTTGGGTGGCAGAGGGATTAAAGCTAGTGCAAAATTTACTAATAAAGGTGTGCTGTCAATTTACGGATTGGATAACAATTACATGCTTTTTGATCAGTTAAGCACTAATATCCCGGGTGCGAAGATTATTGCTGCAGATTATAATTTAATTAGAAGTGTTGCGCAGGAACAGCGGGTAACAGCGGCGCATAAGCATGACAGTTTTACCGGCCTTAATGCTGATCAGGTTAATTTTAAGTCTGGATTTCTTTTAGATAAGGACCAGACTTTGGCGCTGGAAGGCGGTTATTCCATAGAAGATAAATATAATGGACCAGCATCACCAAAGCATGGCGGGGGTGGAGGACTGGTCTATATGCTTAATAGGGATAAGTACCGTCTAAATTTTAATAGTTACTACAGTACCCCATATTATACGGGTTTACGCAGAGGGTTGTTTTTAACTGATATGCGTTTTTTATTAAAGACGGCCAAAACTTCGGGCATAACTGCACATGTGAGTTTACAGCAGAGTAATGCAAAGTTTCAGGCGGTGATCAATAATCAGTATAACCTGCTGAACCTGGGTATCAATAAAAATTCAGTCTATATTTATGAGTTGGGTTATCAAAAAAATGCCGGACAGTTTAATTTTGGCTTAGCGCCTTACTTTATGGACCAGCGTTTGGTTTCTTCAGCTTTTCAAGAAACTACCCATGCCGTTACAAACTGGAAGTCATCATCTGTACGCTTGAGTGCATCTTTAGGTTATACAGGACGTATCCAGAGCTTTTCCATGAATGCTGATTATGGGTATACCTATGTAAATAACTCGGAAAAACCACCTGCACCTTTTCATTCGCTTAGGGTGAACATGAGCTACAATCTGCCAATTATAGGCTTAACGAGCTATATTCAAATTAATCCCTACTATTTATCAGACGTACTTTCTTTTAACCCCGGCAATCCTTATCATATCTACTCTTTTGGTCCGAATGTCCATTTTTCGGCGCTCAATAATAACCTTTGGATGCAATTTAGCGGAATGTATAATTATTATGGATTTACGAGGAACAAAAACTATTCTGCATCAGGCAGCCTGCGCTATCTGTTAAAAGGAAATTGGGCCATTACTGGTGATTTGCAATATACAGTAACCAAACAGCAGGTTTATACGCAATTTGCTGCTCAGGAGGCGCTCCCTGTTAATTACCCCCAGGATTTAATTTATAATAACAGACAGCTGCGTGTAGGTATTGAAAAGAGGTTTGGCGGGGGACATAAGGGAGCTGGAAAATTATCGCTTGTTTATTATGAAGATCGCAATAGCAACGGACAGCGTGATGCTGATGAAAGTGCTGTGCCTGGTGTGCTGGTAAAGATTAATGGCGAAGCTGCACTAACAAATACAAAGGGAGAAGTAGAATTCAGGGAAATGAAAAAGGGCACTTACACGGCTTCAGTTACCAATACCAAAGGCTGGAGTTTACAGGAGCCTACTGATATTTTGCTCGACAAAAATAAAAGAATAGAGGTGCCATTGGTAAAGACCCAGGCGCTGAATGGTTGTATTAAGCTGACAGATACAAGATATATGGATGGCATACCGCCGCTTGCAGGGATCAGGATCAATGCTGCTGATGCTAATGGGCGCGTACACCAGACGATGACGAATGATAGAGGAGAGTTTTGCTTCTATCTGCCAAGAAATAAATACACCGTTTATATTGAAACTGAAGGTATGCCGTTTTCTATAGAAAATGGAAAAGAAGAAGTAATGCTTTCTGGAAGCCCTGTCGGGTTGCTGACTTTCCTTTACAAGGATCAGCGGAGAAAGGTTGGGGTAACCAGATTTTAATTAGGGGGCGACCAGGGTGTAGGTAATATTTGCGGTATAAGTGCCTGGCGGCTTTCCGATCAGCAAATTGGTTTGTGTGGCAGGAATCCGGTATTGAAGGTTGATTACACGATCTATTTCGGGTATTGCGGCGAGCACGAGGTTCTGCGAAGCAGCAGACAGGACTACAGGTGTAATCCCTGTTTGTCCGGTAATCCCCTCAATTGTAATGACACCTGCAGGAATAGAATTACTCCCTGAGATAAAATCGCCATCTGCCTTTACGCTTAAGCTATAAGGTACTGTACTGCTTAAAGTAACGGGAGTGGTTACGGTAGCTGTTAAGCCAGCGCTGTAGCTGGCTACCGAATTAAAATTAAATATTACTGGTGTGGTTACGGCACTAAATTCTGATATTTTAGCTACTACAAGCTTTACTGAGCTAGCCATTGTCTGTGTAGCTACTGCACCAGCATACAATGATCCGGTTTTTTGAATAGAATAAGTAACTGGCAAAGTATACGTGCCTGCCTGGGTAAAGGTGCTTTTCAAATTAGCCGCATTGATAGTGAAACTGGAAGTGAATGCGTGTTTATTGGTAGCAACTACGCCCAGGGCTGAATTGGTATAAGGCTGGTCGGTACTGGTCAGATTGATTGGTGCAGCAATTGCAGCATCGGTAAGATTGGCTTTAATTGCACTTAAATTAGTTAGGTTAGGTAATGTTGGATAGGTTTGCGTAGGTACAAAAGTAAATGTGCTGCCTGCTTTAAGAAATAAGAGTGTTTCTACACTGCTGTAATAGTCAAATGCACTGGTAGCGGAAATAGTTTCTGTGCCTCTGAACGGGGCTAGGGTGGTTACATTCAGCGTAGCTATTGGTGGTTGTGTATGGGGTGTGATAAAGGCGGGTACGGTTACCTGGATCTTATTGGGCGGATTATTGGTCACGTTTGTTGAAAACAGGAGGTCTGTGTCGTATGTGCCGGCAATCCACGCGGTACCGGCAGTAACCATTCCATAATTCACGGTAATATCTGCATTGAGTAGTCCAAGCACTGTGGTATAGAGATCTTTTGGAGCGGACTCTAACGGAATAATAGGTCTGGATCCGCCAATAGAAATTCCACTCATGCTATTGAATTGTATAGTAGCTATGCTTAACGGAAGTGTAGCAGCTGACCCCAGGGTGGATGCAAAATTTGGTTTGTTATTAGATGATACTTTTATTGTAGCAAATAAAGATAGCAGATTGGCTTTGCCGCTGGGTACAGCAAGTTTTGTCTGACCGGCCTGGGTAGTGATCTCTGTCTCTGTCAGCGTAAAACTTACTGTTTGCGCATGGGTATCCAGTGCTGCTATACAGCACAAGATCAGGCTAAGGGCTATATGTAATTTGTTTTTCAGCAATTTTTAAATCATAAGTAGATCCGGCATCCATCAGCGCAACGGCAAGAAAATCACCTTTAAGATTTGCTGGCAGGTCTATCATTACCCATTGTACCGTATTGGGCAGCATCGCAATTATTTTGGGCTCAATTTTTATTTCTTCGCCAGTAGTTTTATTGGTCAGTTCGAAACGAATAGATGCGTCTTTATTTATTGCTCCTGTATTATTAATCTTCAGCGCAAGCCGGCGCGTTTTTTCTGCTCCGTTAGTAACCAAACCCTTGTCTTCAAAAGCCAAAAATTCCAGTTCGCCAGGTTTTAAACCTGCTGGTGTATAATACACCTGTACACCCACCTCTAAGAGGACGGTAATGCCAATAGACATTTTTTCGCTTTGTTTTGGCTGCTGCTCTTTTACTTGTGTAAAAAATAGCATGCTGTTAGTTAATTTCTTGGCATCTGCAGGAATGCTGAGTGACACGATGACCTGCTTAGACCCTCCCGGTGGTATAGTTACCGAGCTTGCAGATAGTGTAATCCATTTTGCATTTGAAGACGGGCGGGAGTTGGGCTCATAATATTTTTTGACACCCAGAGAATCTCTGTCCCAATCTTGCTGCCTGGTAATAAAAGAAAGGGGTTTATCTGATGAGTTACCAAAGGTGATAGTTTGTGTGACGGTTTCGCCGCTATTTCCTGTAAAAAGTATTCTTGACGGAGAAATAGAAATGCCCTGTCCCGTTGCTGTGTGTAATAGCGCAAGGACAAGGCATAAGGTAAATAGAATAGTTAAGAACCTCATTAATTCAATTATGGCTGTGTTACCGTGTAAACAATGTTTGTAGAATAGGTACCTGCTTTTTTGTCTAATAATGCAGTTGCCTCAGGAATTGTATATTTCAAGCTGTATTTGGTTGAAATTGTTGGTACTGCAGCCGATGCAATTAGCTGATCTACGTTTACCACACCAAGCGATGTTGGATCGGTAGGAATGGTTGCACCTACAGTAGGTGCAGTAACTTTAACCTTAACGATTGTTAAAGGAATAGGCAAAAGATTTGCTGCGTCTACAGTAAATTCTGATGTAGCCTTAACATATACGCTGTATGCTTTGGTGCTTAAAACATTAAATTGATCAGCAACATCTACTTCTTGCAGTGTCCTGTACTTTTCTTCCGTATTATAGGTAAAGATAATCGGATCCGTTTTCAATAGATTAATCGAAATTATGTCCGAAAGAATAATTCTTACTGGAATCGGTCCGGAAGTTTGTGGTGTTTGTTGTGCGCTTGCTTTGAAATTTATCAAAGTCAGTACCGCAAGAATAGCTGCAGTTGTAAGTAGATTTCTTTTCATGATCCCTGGATATAATTGTATATCCAAAACTAAAAAGAAATCTACTTTAAACCGCTGGTAGAAAGACACATGTTGATGTTACGTGTGTTGCACATTCTTAATGATCACTGTAAATTCAGATCCTTTATCTACTTCACTTTCTACGCTGATCTCTCCTCCCAATGAAGTGATCTGTGTTTTAGTAATGAATAAACCTACTCCGCTTCCATTTACATGGTTGTGAAAACGTTCATTTAATCCAAATATGCGGTCCTTATGTTTTAGAAGGTCTATTCCCATTCCATTGTCTTTAAATGTCATGATAATATTACCGTCATTATCAGGATAAGTTGTTACCTCAATGCGCAGTGCACGATTTTCTGCACAGTATTTTACAGCATTAGACATTAAGTTCATCAGCACACTTTCAAGGTAACTCTTATTAAAAGGGATCATTTCACACTTGAAATCGGTGTGTATGTATATCCCCATTGTGTGTATTTGTTTGGTGAAGGAATTACATACTTTTTTAAATATTTTGGTTATACTGATGGGTTCTATCTTAACATCTTTATTGCTTTTTATGCTAAGCATTTGGGTAAGATCATAAATTGTTTCATTTAATTTTTGAGCGGAGTCTTTAAACATATCAACAATTGTCTTGTTATATTCATCAAGTAGCTCATAATTAAGAATATCAATTAACCCAATCAGGTTGGAGAGCGGTGCGCGTAGGTTATGGGAGGTGATATAGGCAAATTGACTTAAATCCTGATTTCTTGAAGTCAGGTCTTCTATTAACTGATCCCTTTCTTCCTCCGCTTTATTGCGGGCAATATATTCCCTGAAATTGGCAGCGAGCGCGCTAATGTCTGAGTTTTTTATAAGGTTATTCTTTAGCGAATTTGTCATGTGGTTATCTTTGGTAGACGATTGACTAACAGTAGGCAAACACCTTGCCATACCATTAGTTTTTACTGATTTTTAACACTACTTCACATTCTTTTTTGGAATGTAACAGATGATAGGGATCAAATAAAACGATTAAGTCGCCGGATCTTCAGATTAGATTTATGCCGCTGTAAAATAGATGGTTAAGTGTTTAGATCCGGGTTGATTAACTGATTTGCACGACTAGCTTCTTCAGGTGAAGCTGCTGTTATACTAAGTATATATTCATCTCTGGAACCATCACCGATAAATTCTGTATTGGTGTTTCCCTGCAGGTCTGTTATGCTGTTTAATGGGTTGTAAGGCGTAACTTTTAAAGCGCTTTCTGCGAAGCCATTTTCTATTAATAACCGAAAAGTATTTTCGGCCTCATTTTCTTCCTGGTATATCCGGGAAATAATCTGGTAAGGGATATGATCGCTATAACTGCCGCTTTGCTTGCTGGCATTTGTACTGGACTGTTCCTGATCCGGATGTCCGTACAGCTCCGAACCGGCAGAGGCAATGTCTTCTCCTTTATGATAATCCGGCAATACGTTAAGCTGCTGTGCGGTTATATTAGGTAAGATCACATGCCCCTTATCTTTGTCCAGTTCTGCCACAGTCATGGGGATTAATACCTCACGTTCTTCAGGTTGCCAGGTGTTTTCCCATAAGTTAAGTACCATGTACTTTACCAGCTGTTCTTCTTTGTCGAATAAAAGGTTACTGATTTTACCCATTACTTCACCGGTAGAATTAAACACAGGCCACTGGATAATATCCGGCTGTCCGTCTTTAATTTCATAGTCACTGTCGCTAAGCTGCTGCAGGTTTTTTATAGGATGTTCATTTTCTTTATGTTCCATAATGGGATTTTTAATAGATGATTTTATCACTTAGGAAATAGAAAAGGATCAATCCTATTGCAATTATTGTAATAAGCCAGCCGAACCAGCCTTTGTATTTCTTTGGTTGAACTTCTAATTGTGCCATGTTATTCAATTTAGTTAACTGCTTAACAATCAGTCTTCCTGTTATGTTTGAGGATTTAACAACATTGCTTCCGCCTCTTTATTTCCCTGCTGGATAGCCAAGTCATGAGCCGTTAGCCCCCTGTAATCGGTCATGCTGGGGTCGGCGCCCCACTGAAGTAACAACTTCACCAGCTCATTTCTGCCAAACATGGTGGCAAACATTAAGGCCGTACCTCCATTACCATGCTGCCTATTTAAATCTGCCCCATTTTCTACGAGCAGTGCCGCAATCTCTGCATACCCCTTAAAGCAAACGCCCATCAATGCCGTGTTGCCTCCATTATCTGCAGCATTTACATCTGCACCGGCTTCAATCAGCATTTTTGCCGTATCGGTCTGCCTGTTGTAACATGCAATGATTAATGGAGTGTAGCCTTTCTCATCGGTGACGTTCATATTTGCACCATCTTGAATAATAGATTTAAGAAAGGCAGTATCGCCTGATCTGGCGGCGGTAATTAATGTAGGCGTGTAGATTTCCATGTTAAATAATTTTAAGATTTCCGCTGCGGTTGACCCGCAGCGGGTAATTAATGAATAACTTATGCAGGTACGTCTGGTTTTTTTTCTCTTTCCCAGAAGCGGTGACCAGCGATGGCGGTGATAAATGCGTCTGGTGCTTGATTAATTAGCACCCCTGCAGGTATTTCACCTTTAGCTGTAGGGGGCAGTGCTGCTTTAAGCAGGAGCTCGCCTTCTTTATCGGCCGCGATGGCTTTACAATGTTTAAATGCTTCAGTTACAAAATGAACGGCATCTGCTTCTGCTAAAAGTGCATTTACACTTGGGGCACCACCAGGGACATAAACCGCGTCGAATAAAACAGATGCTGAAGTAAGAAAAGTAAAATCAACTTTAACCGCTACTCCTTTATTGTCTTTAATAAATCCATTATGTGTCGCAATGATTTTTGCTTGTGCGCCACCTGCCACTAATGCTTTTTTTGTTGCAGTGAGCTGTGATCCATTGACACCATCTGTAGCCAGCACCGCAATGATCCTGCTTTTAACTGTGTTTTTCACCGTATTGGCCATGCTAAGTGCCGCAGAGGATTCTAGCGAGGACTGGTTAACTTTTGATTCATATTTTTCGGGATCCGCGTTTGCTGGTACACCATGGTTTATTGGACGGGACGGCTCTTTTGGAACTTCCAGCCCAAGTCCGTCGGCCACTCTTTTTGCAAGTACCTCATCTATCTGTGTGAGGATGCCGACCATTCTTGTGCGTATTTCTTCGCGCTCTACTTTGCCGAGTTCAAAACGTAAAGCATCTACCAGGTGGTTTTTTTCGGGTGTCGACTGACTATTGAAAAATAGGGAGGCTTGGCTAAAATGGTCAAAAAAGCTTTCGCTGCGGTCTCTGATTTTTCTGGCATCAATTCTTTCCTGATGGGAACTAAAGCCACCTTCTTCTATTTTTGCT